>Ga0183100_1000026_pt1 | contig 285676 bp, 251 predicted proteins | sample Biomet2_FD_127789 | JGI IMG/M metagenome (GOLD analysis project Ga0183100, IMG submission 127789) | Microbial communities from bioreactor (seeded with anoxic lake sediment) at LBNL, California, USA - Biofuel metagenome 2 | ecosystem: Engineered > Bioreactor > Anaerobic > Unclassified ...
GTGACGCTTTTAAAAGCGCCTTTCAAACATCAGAGATGTCTCCGATGTTGTTATCCGGTATTAGCCAAACTTTCGTCTGGGTATCCCAGTCTCGAGGGCAGGTTACCTACGTGTTACTCACCCGTTCGCCTCTGGTGCATTGCTGCACCCGATCGACTTGCATGTATTAGGCACGCCGCCAGCGTTCATCCTGAGCCAGGATCAAACTCTCAAAAAGTTAGATCTAGTTCAAATAAATTATCTGGTTATTGTTGATTCCATTAAAGAAATCGACGTTAAGTGTATGTTGTACATCTGTTTAGTTTTCAAAGATCAGACCGCGCAATTCTTGCTTTCGCAAGGGGGTTCTACCCAAATTTGCGCGCTTTGATACTATAGGCTTGCCACATTTCTGTGTCAACAACTTTTGCAAGATTTTTTTCTTGCTCCGATTGTCGAAGCCTGCCGTACCAGCCATCCTCAGGAGGTTCGTCCTTCTTAAGGGCAGCGAGGAATATTCTAGCCATTTGGAAAAAAGTGTCAACACCTTTACGTCAAAAGTCTGAAAAGTTACGATTCCATCGAAAGAATAAATGCTCAGTTTTCTTCTTTCGGATCCTTTGGCGCCTGCGCATGGCGCTCCTGCGCCCGCGTAGACACAAAGAAAGAGCGGGTTAGTCCCGCTCCATTTCTTTTGTCTTCTTTAGTCGAGGTTGGCTTCCCAGAGCCCATGTTTACTGCAGTGGGCGATCACTTCGAGCACTACTTCATCTTCGCCAATGAGGAACACCACCTCCGGCTTTTGGCCTGGATGGAGGATCTTGCGCTGGGCGCCTTTGTCGGTGAGGAGATAGATCCAATCGATATAGTGAGTCGCTTCCATCGGATGGAGGACGCTGCCCACCTGAACATAAACCTTCCCGTCTTCTTCGTGAACGAGGGGAACGTGCTTTTCTTTCCCTTCCTCTTCGCCTTGGTGGATCGGGAGTTCTTCCATCTCCTTCCCGCAGCATTCCGGGGTGCAGCTCCCTTCTTGAATCACGCCAACGATCGTCCCGCAATCGCAGCCTAAGAATTTTGCCATCGGTTATTCCCTCTTCTTTAGCTTTATTTTAGCACCACTTTCGTCTGCGCTTCACTCGAGAAAGATAATGAAGGCCGACGCAATGAAAAAAGCCCGCCAAAGCGGGCTTAATTTCGTTTTCTTTCTCTAGTTTCGCCGCGTGGCCAACAAGAGATAAAGAATTCGAATGAAAAGGACAAGGAAGTCACCATAGAGCGAAAAGGCGCAATAGAGGGCGGTGTTGGTGGTCGCCATGCCTTGGTCGGCGATCGCGACCATCCGGTTCACGTCGTAGGCGATGAAAAGCATCATCACCACGATAACTCCCATACTGATCAGATAATAATAGAGCAGATAGGTCTCGTAGCCGTGGATCAGCATATAGATGCCCCAGAAAGCCGAGATAAAGAAAATCCCGACCAAGAGGCAAATGCCAATATAGGCCAAGGGTGTCAGATTCACCTTGCTGAGGGCGCCGATTCCCGCCATGACGAGGAAGATGAGGGCCGTGATTCCAAAGGCTTCACCGATGATTTCGAAGGGAACGCCTAAGAGCAAAATCGCCGAGAGCATGATTCCCATGCAAAGGGCGTAAAGAATGAAACCGAACCAAGGGGCGCGGCCACTCTTGCGGGCGAACACAGGCATCAAGAACGAATCGGCGATCGAAATAATGCCGGCGCCAATCGCGGAGAAAATCAGAATCTCCTGGCCGACCTCATTTAAGCGGCTCGGCTGGTTGGCGTCAGGATAGACGTTGGCCAAGAAGGCCGCAAAACCGAAAGCGGCCAAGGCCGTAATGACGAGGCCGAGGAACATATAAAGAAAGACGACGCCTAAGAATTTGACGTTGACTCGCTTATGGTCCTCGCTGTAGATCGCAGAATTGTCCATATCATCACCTCCATAAGATAAAGAACAAAGCGAATTTATTTGAGCATCCCGTCGATTAAACCCTTGAAGGAGAGCGGATCAAGCGAAGCGCCACCGACCAGCGCGCCATCGATATCCTCGGCGCTCATGTATTCGGCGACGTTCTCGGGTTTGACGCTTCCCCCATAAAGGATTCGCATATCGAGGGCGGCGTTCCCAAAGCTTTCGCGCAGGGTCCGCCGAATGAAGCCGATTGTGTCTTCCGCAATCTCTTTCGAGGCGCTTTTGCCCGTCCCGATCGCCCAAATAGGCTCATAAGCAACCACGACTTTCGCCGCTTGCTCCAAGGTCAAATCTTTCAAACCGGTTCGGATTTGCTCAGCGACGAACTTCTTGGTTTCGCCTTTCGAGAAGGTCTCCAAGCTTTCGCCGCAGCAATACACCGGAGTGAGCCCCGCTGCTAAGAGGGCTTTGATCTTGAGGTTGCATGCTTCTGAGGTCTCGCCGTTGTAAGCGCGGCGCTCACTGTGGCCCAAAATCACCCAAGAGATGCCAATCGACTGCAACATAGGGATCGAAACTTCGCCAGTGTAGGCGCCATGATCGTGCTCATTGACGTTTTGGGCAGCGACGATGCACCTCGGGTTGATGTTTTCTTTGACGGTTTCGAGACAAACAAATGTCGGAGCCACGCCTACATCGATGTTATGGGATGCGGCGAAGTCGACCATCTCCCCCGCGGCTAAGGCAAAAGCCTTGGCCTCGGCCGGAGTCTTATTCATTTTCCAGTTGCCTAAAAGTAATTTTTTCCGCATGGTTCTTGCCTTAGGCCAAGACGTCAACGCCAGGAAGATGTCCGTCGTTTTCGATCATCTCGAGCGAAGCGCCACCACCGGTCGAAACGTGGGAGAAATCCGCCTTGTAGCCGAATTGTTTGACCGCTGAGGCGCTGTCGCCGCCACCGCAAACGGTGAAGGCTTTGCCCTTGATCTCGCGGATCGCTTCGCAGATCGCTTTGGTTCCATGCTGGAAATCCGGTTGCTCAAAGACGCCCATCGGACCATTCCAGAAAACCAATTTGGCCTTGCGGATCTCCGCTTTGTAAAGCTCGCAGGTCTCCGGGCCGATATCGACGCCTTGGAAGCCATCGGGGATGTCCCCTTTGATGGTCTTGATGTGGCGATCAGGAGTCACTTCAAAGCTATCGGTCACAATGCTGTCGATCGGGAGAATAATCCGGCCTTTGGCTTCTTCGTAGCAGTGCTTGGCATACTCAAGCTGGTCATCTTCAACCGGCGAATTGCCAGTTTTCATGCCTAACGCCTTCTTGAAGGTATAGGCCATCGCGCCGCCGATCAAGAGCTTATCGCACTTCTTGAGCAAGGTCTCGATGACCTTGATCTTATCGGAAACCTTGAAGCCGCCAAGGATGGCGACATAAGGACGATCCGCATCGGTCGGGCGAACACACTTGGTGAGGTTATCAACTTCTTTGATCATCAAATAGCCTTCGGCGACGGTCTTGCCTTCCGCCTTGAGAACGGTCGGGACGCCGACGGTCGAAGCATGAGCCCGGTGGGCCGAGCCGAACGCATCCATGACGAAAACATCGGCCAAAGCGGCCCATTCGGCAGCCAGCTTCGGATCATTCTTCTCTTCGCCCTTCTCGTAACGGGTATTTTGGACGAGCAAAATCTCGCCATTTTTGAGATCAGCGACGGCTTTCTTCAGTTCTTCGCCACGGGTCGCTGGGCAGAAATGGACTTTGGTGCCGGGAACGAGCTCTTGGAGCGCTTTGGCGACCGGAGCCATATCGTTTTCTTTCTTCATTTCTTCAATCTTGGTAGCGTCGGGTTCTTTCCAATTGATCTTGCCTAAATGGCTCATCAAAATCACGCGGGCGCCTTTGCCCGTCAGATCATTGATGGTCGGGAGAGCCGCCTTGATGCGGTTATTATCCCGGATGACGCCCTCTTTCTGAGGGACGTTGAAGTCAACGCGGACGTAGACACGTTTGCCTTCGAGTTGCGATTTCGACAGGTCTTTGACAGTAAGCATTGTTTTTATTTGCTCCTTGCGTGTTTTATGATAGCACGCTTTTAACCACTTCCATATAGATATGGAATATTTTACCGACTGAACGAAAAAGGCCCTTGCCCAAAGGCAAGAGCCCAAAGATCGATAGACGGCTTCGACGAATTAAGCGGCAAGCGGAGCCGAGCTGGTGCCGGACGCGTATTCGCTCGTGTTCGGAAAGGCAACCACCACATCTTTGCCCTGAAGGAAACTCACATTGTACTTGAAGGCCAAAGCGACTTTCTCAGAGAGCGAGGCATAGGCGCTCGGAACTTCGACACTCGCACCGGCGATACTCTTATAGATTTCGCCGAAAGTGGTGTCGACACCGATGTCGAGGTCAAACGAAGAGGAGATCAAACCTTTCTCGTTGAAAGTGATCTTGAGATCACAGGCATTGACGTTGAGGAACTGAATAATGAGGGCGGCCGTCGAAGCCGCGCCACCGGCGACATTCGAACTGCCGGCGCTCTTCGCGGCGATAAGAGCCACAAGCGAAACGAGATCGTTCTTCTTGAGCGAGGCATTAAGGCCAAAGGTCCCGTCGGAATAAGAAACGGTCTGGAAATAGTCTTTGTAGCTGGCGAGCTGGTCCATGGTCACCGCGACGTCACTCGCGACTTGGGCTTTGACCTTCTCGCTAAAAATCGGAAGGCTCTTCGCGCTCACGGCATTCGGGTAGAGATACTTGCCAGCGCTGGCGGTCACCGGGTTCGAGCTGAGCAAAGAAGCAATGAAGTTGCCAAATTGAATAAAAGTGGCATTCGAAGCATCGGCATAAACGTTGCCGTTATCGAGATAAGCGGCAACCTTCATATTGGCATAATCTCCGGTGATGGCCGAAGCGGAAACGCCTTCGACGTTGAACTTGGCGCTGCCCGAGGCAATGACGGAAGCTTTGAGGTCGGCAAGCGAGGTCGCGGTTAATCCGGAAGCCATCGCTTCGACGCTCACGTCGCTAAGGGAGGCACTCGCCTTGATCGAATTGATCGGATTCGCGCTCGAAGAGCCCGCATCCGCCTGGAGAACGGCCAAGCCGTCCGGCCCGCTCATATCCGCCGGAATGTTGATATCGACGCTGGCCGCTAAACTGGCGCTGGCTTTGATGCCTAAAGCATCGGAGGCGGTCTCCGCTTCCATCGCCTTCTTCAAAGTGGTGGTTGCCGTGGCGATGTCGATGGACGAAGCGACCACATTGCTGTTGGCGCCGCATGAGGCGAGCAAGAATAACGACGAAACGACGAGAATGATTTTATTTTTCATGATGAATAAATAAGCGGACTCCTCATTCCGCATCTTTATATTAACCCCATCGCATTGAAGTGCAAATGAAAAAAGCGAAATCAACCAAGGAGAACAAAAAAGAGCCCGATTCTTTCAAAAAGGGCTCTTTTGTTAATCGAAATTAACGCTCAACTTATTTGCAGCCAAGGATTTTGCCGTACGCAGCGGCAAGGCGGATGTACTGACAGGTGAAGCTGTATTCGTTGTCGTACCAGCTGACGACCTTGACATACTGCTGTCCTTCCGGATCGCTGTAGATCATGGTCTGAGTGGCATCGAAGATCGAGCCTTCGGTGCGGCCAAGGATATCGCTTGAGACGATTTCATCCTCATTATAGCCAAGGACTTCCTTGAGTTCGCCTTCGGAAGCGGCCTTCATCGCGGCATTGACTTCGGCGGCGTCGGTCGCCGGTTTCTTTAAAGTCAAGCTGAGATCGACCAACGAACCATCGATGACCGGGACCCGAATGGCTCCGCCCTGAAGGCGGCCTTTGAGCGAGGGAATAACGAGGTTGATGGCTTTGGCGGCGCCGGTGGTCGTCGGAACGATGTTCGCGGCGGCAGCGCGGCCACGGCGGAGGTTGCCCTTCGCAAGGTCAAGCGTGGTCTGATCGTTGGTGTAAGCGTGGACCGTGGTCATAAAGCCACCCTTCACGCCATACTTCTCTTCGAGGACCTTCATGACCGGAGCCAAGCAGTTGGTGGTACAAGAAGCGCCCGAGATAACCTTCATGTCTTTGGTTAACTTATCGGTGTTGACACCATAGACGAAGGTCGGGGTATCCTTGTCGGAGGGAGCGGAGATGATGACGCCCTTGGCGCCATTCTGAACGTGGACCATCGCATCGGCGACGCCCTTGAAACGGCCAGTGCACTCCAAGACGAGGTCAACCTTGTAGTCGACCCATTTGAGGTTCTTCGGATCTTTCTGACCAAGGACCGGAATCTTCTTGCCCTTCCAGATCAGGTTGTTGACGATAATGTTGCCAGCTTCGTCTTTGACGACTTCGCTGTCAATTTCATTCTGGTGCCAGCCTCTGTGGGTGGTATCGTACTTTAAAAGATAGGCTAAGGTTTTCGCGTCGACCAAATCATTGATGGCGACGACCTCAAATCCGCCTACGTCGTAGGCTCTGCGGAATGCGAGACGGCCAATGCGTCCAAATCCGTTGATGGCTAGTTTAATTGACATTCTATGATGTCCTCCTTATCTAAACCGCATTTATGATTATACAAACGAAAATCGCAAAGTGGAAGATATTAGCACTGAAATATCGATATACCGCGTTACTCTATTTAGAGTAACTGCTCTAAGGGCACCACGCCACGGAAGAGTTCTTCGAGGGTGACGTTGAGACCTTGGGCGAGTCGGTTGAGGACTTTGAGCGTCGGATTGCGCTGGCCCCGCTCAAGATCGGAAAGATAAGATTTGGTAAGTCCGCACTGCAAGGCCAAAGCCAATTGGGAGTAGTGCCGTTCTTTCCGAAGATAGGCCACCCGCTTGCCGAGCTGGGTCAGCACGTCGAGGCTATTATCGTTTTTTCCGTTCATGTTCCTGCGCTTTCTGGTATTCCTGATCGAGGTAGCGGAAGAGATGGTTCACGTTGCTTTTGCTGATGCTGGTGTTGAGCTCTTCCGAGAGCATTTTCCTTAAATCGTCCAAACTGGCATCGGGATTTTCGAGACGAAGTTGCATCAAAGCTTTCAATTTGGGATTGTCAACGCGGTTAAAACCCAAGGTTTTCTCGAAATAATGGATCTCGCTGATCTGGCGTTCAGAGGCTGCCATCGTCTTACCATAGTTGGCGGTGTCGATGTTGCGGAGCCGATTATCGATGTTGGCAAAATCGCGGTCGACCCGGATGTTTTCAAACTGCAAACACGCCTGTTTGGCGCCGATTAAGATCAAGAAGTCCGAGATTTCATCGCTCCGTTTGAGATAGACGACGTAGCGGTTCCGCCGGTTGACGATCTTGCTGTTGAATTGATGGTTGGCGGCTTTGTTCCACTCCTTGCTTAAGGCTTTGGCGTAACCTTCATCGGAGAGGGCGATCTCAAGGTGGTAGTTGCTTGAAACCGGGTCATTGACCGACCCCGCAGCTAAAAAAGCCCCGCAAAGATAACCCGAAACGGTCACGCTCGAGCCTAAAAGGCTCTTGGGGAAAACGGGGGCGAAGAAGTCGACTTGGAGATCGTTGAGGATATCCTCGGCCTCTTTGCCGACGAGGACGTGATAGACCATCCGTTTCAAAAAGCCGGCGCTGCGCGTATAGGCGAAATGGGGTTCGACCCCATAGAGTTCGTGGAGAAACTGATAGATGGCCTTGGCAATCGAGGCCGATTCGCTCGAAAGCTCAAGCCCCTCCTCGCCTTTGGTGAGACGGAGATAGCCGTTGATGCGAATAAAGGCCGAAAGCAGAGCGCGTTTTTCTTCGTCGCTCCTCTCCGCTTTCGCCGCTTCTTCTTTCGCCAAGAGAGCGAATGAGATGGGCTTTTTCTCCATCAGTCCTTTTCGTCCTCGACGTAGCGGTTGATCTCGCGGTGATAGACCGTGCAGGCATATTGACTTTTGTAGTGGTTGAAGAGCTCCTCAGCCACGAAGACCGAACGATGCTGGCCGCCGCTGCAGCCGACATCAACCGTGCAGTAGGGCCGGCCTTCCTCGATGGCGCTTTGAAAATAAGGGTCGAGAATGTCGTAGAGTTTTTCAAGCATCAGCGCGGTCTTGGGGTCGCTTTTGATGTAGTCGATCACCGGCTGATCCAGCCCGGTGAGCCGCGAAAGATCCTTGACCCAATAGGGATTCTTCAAAACTCGGGCGTCGATGACGATTTCGGCATCGCGCGGAAGACCATATTTATAACCGAAGGAAGAGAAAACGACATTGAGGCGGCTTTTTTGATCGCCCAAAATCGCCGCCGCTTTCTTGCGGAGGTCTTTTTCGGTGAGGCCAGTCGTGTCGATATAGACATCGAGAAGGGGCTGGATCTGCTCCATCGCCTTCTCGTCCATGTCAAGCGCTTTTTCGAGGGTGTAGCCCTTGGGCTGAAGCGGATGGATGTGACGAGTCAAACGAAAGCGAGCCAACAGAACGTCACGGGAGCAATCGAGTCCCACCACTTGAGTCTCGAAAGTCGGATCAGCCCGGAGTAAGCTGGCGGCATCTTCGAGTTTGACGATGTTGACGAAGAGGGCGTTTTTCGCATATTCCTCAGGCCGGCCCTTGAAAACATCGAGGAGAGAGGGAATCATCGAGACCGGCAACTCTTCGATCACGTGATAGCCCTTTTCTTCGCAGACCGAGGCGAAGGTTGTTTTGCCCGCGCCAGCCACGCCGCTCACGAGCACCAATTTCATCTTGTCCATCGTTCTTATTTAACCCCTTTGCTGCGGAGATAACTGAGCACCCCTTGGCTCGCCAAGGCCCCATCGCTGGCAGCCGTCACGATCTGACGCAGAGTCTTTTTGACGATGTCGCCACAGGCGAATAAGCCCGGGCAAGCGGACATCATGCTGGAGTCGACAGGAATGAAACCGCGGTCGAGCGCGAGGGCGAGGGGCGAAAGAAAGGCCGAGGCGCTCTTTTCCCCTAAGAGAGGGAAAATCGCCGAAACACCGACTTCTTTTTGCTGATCGTTTTGTTCGAAAAGAATAGATTCCACTGCGGATTGGCCGCGGATTTGCAGGATTTTCGCTCCGGGATACTTCTCGACGTTATCCCGGGCGAAAAGCTCATGGCTTAACGGGGTCGTTTCGAGAATTCTCTCAGGCGAAAGAAAATAAAGCTTATGGACGAGCGCGGCGAGATAAAGCCCTTCTTCATCGGCTTTCTCCCCCGCGCCATAGAGGGCGACATCCTTCTTGCGGAAAAGCGGCCCGTCGCAAGTCGCGCAATAAGAGACGCCTTTTTGCAGATGCTCTTTTTCGCCGGGAATCGTCGGAACGTTGGCTAAGCCCGAGGCCACCACCACCGCATCGGCCCAAAAGTTTTCATTTCGGCTTTGGACCTCAAAGCGGCCTTCTTTCGAAATGACGCTGACGATTTCGGCGGGGGTCACTTTGACTCCTTGGCTTTCGGCGCCGGCAAGGAAGGCTTGGGCCAGAGCGAAGCCATCGATTGGGCCAAAACCCGGATAATTGGCCACTTCGGCCAAGTTCAAGAGTTTGCCACCCGGCGCGCCTTTTTCTAATAGCAAAGGGTCGACGCCCGCGCGTTTAAGATAGAGAGCGCAACTCAGCCCCGCCGGCCCCGCTCCGATAATGATTACTTTGTTTTCGATCATCATTCCTACCTCGCCCTTTGATTCTTCATCATAGCGCGCTTTCTTGGGAAAAACACCTTACAACGCCTCCGAGTGGCTATTTTCGCCGTTTTCAAGCGCCCGCTTCGCCGCTTTCTCTTTTTGCTTGGCGCAAAAGAGTTCGGCGAAGGCGATGCTCGCAGCCCAAAGAAGAGCGAGAGCGAAAAGAACAAAGCCATAGGATAAAGTATAGGCGATCGCCCCGCTGGCATCGCTCGGGGGGAGCAGAGTCCAATTTTTGCCTAAGAAGAAGATCGCGGCGCTGATCACCGAACAAGCGAAACCCGTCCACAAAAGGGGCGAATAGGCTTTTTCTTTTTTCAGAAGTCGGGAAAGAAGAGCGGCCAGATAGAGAGCAAAAGAAAGGAGAGCGAGGATGAAAGCGATAAGCAGTACCGGCGCCTTCTGAGAGAAAAGCAAAGCAAAACCCTGATAACGGCTCAAGACCCTGGCGGAGGCGCCGCTCCCCGTCGAAGCGGTGAGACTCGGCAAGAAAAGGAAGAGCGAACCGATAAGGGCGAAAAACGTAGATAAAACAGCAGGGATAAGCGAATGTTCTTTGCTCATGAGATAATCGTGAAGATGGAAAAAAAGAATCATCGCCAAACCCAAAACGATATAGACGATGGAATTCGAGATGCTCCAGCTGTTGTCGGCCCCCATGTTGAAGGTGCTGTCCCGGAAGGGTTCCATGATGAGGCGGACGACGCCATACCAAAGAAAATAACCGCCGGCGATGTCGCCTTTGACCAAAAATCTCCGCAAACCCCGCCCCAGCCCATAAACGAGGAGGAAATAACCGGCGATATTGAGCATGCTCTCGATGAGGTAGAGCGGAACATGGATCATCCCAGCGCCAAGATAGCCTCCGCCATTGGAGGTGTTCATCTGAAGGGCGATCCATGTCGGAAGCCAGTTCCAGCCCCCACTGAGTTTCACGCTGGCACCATAGACTTCACTGTTGAAGAAATTGCCCCAGCGGCCAATGGCCTGAGCGAGAAGAATCGTTGGCAGGCAAACATCCATCGCCCAGCGGAGATTGACGTACTTCCGATAGTAATGGAGGAACAAAACCCCCGCTAAAACCCCCGCGAACGCCCCGCCGAGGATCGTGAGCCCCCCATCCCAAACCCGGAAAAGCGAACCGATATCACCTTTGGCAACCTGACTGGCGAATTCCCGTTCGTAGTTGCCCACCACATACCAAATCCGGGCGCCGATGACGCCGGCGGGGAAAGCGACGAGCACCACGGTGTCGAGAATGCCGTGTTTGTGGAACTCCTGATAGAATTTGTGGTCAGAAATCCAATAGGCGACGCAAACGCCGAAAAGAATGATGATGCCATAGAAGGCAATGTGAAGCGGCTGATAGTTGCCGATGTCGCTCGAACGAGTCCAAATCCAGTCATTCCCGGTCATCGAGAAACCGTTGATTAATGGATAGCTGAGATAAGGCGCTAGGCCTTCAGCCCACATCAAGAAGAAAAGAAGAGCAAACGGGATATCACCCCATAAGAGATAAGAGAAAACCTTCTTTTGCGGATCCTTCATTTTGGTCTTGTAGTAATGGACAACGAAACTGCTCCAAAGCAAGGCGGAGGTGAGAGCGAAAAAGGCCATGCCGATCAAAGCGAAGGCGATTTGATAGGGATAATGAATTTCTTTGCCGGCAAAAAGGTTGGCGCCATAACTCGTCGTCGCCTTCCACTCGGGGTGAAAAAGAAAGAGGGCGAGCATCAAGAGGGCGAAGCCGAAAGCGATGGCGCCGAGACAGGTGGAATAAAGAACGACTTGCTTCTTCGAAAACGCGCTTTCGGTCGGGTTCTGGATGAAATCCCGCAAAAAGTAAATCAAATAGCCAACGCCGCCGAGGGCGAGGAGAAGAGCGATAACCAGCACAACGATATTCATAAACCTATCTTACTATTCCTTCTGGTGTTTAGCCTCAGCATCTTCAAGAACTTTCTTCAAAAACTGCCCCGTGTAACTCTCTTTCACTTCGGCGACCTCTTCCGGGGTCCCCGTCGCGACGACCGTGCCGCCGCGATAGCCGCCTTCCGGCCCGATATCAATCAGATAATCGGCGACTTTGATCATATCGAGGTTATGCTCGATCACAATCACCGTGTCGCCATGGCTCACGATGCTTTGCAAGACGGCAATGAGCCGTTTGACATCGTCACTATGAAGTCCCGTCGTCGGCTCATCAAGGATATAGACCGTCTTGCCCGTCGGACGTCTTTGCAGCTCGAAAGCGAGTTTGACCCGCTGAGCCTCGCCGCCGGAAAGGGTGGTCGCTGGCTGGCCCAGTTTGATGTAGCCAAGCCCCACGTCATAAAGCGTCTTGATTTTGCGGTAGATTTCGTGGCGATTCTCAAAGAAATGCATCGCCTCTTCGACCCGCATCTCGAGGACGTCGTTGATGTTTTTGCCTTTGTAGTAGCAAGAGAGGGTTTCTTGGTTATAGCGCATCCCATCGCACTCGTCGCACTTGACGTAGACGTCGGGCAAGAAGTTCATCGGGACGTAAACGACGCCCGCCCCTTGGCACTTCTCGCAGCGGCCGCCCGGCACGTTAAAGGAGAAGCGGCCTTTGTCAAAACCTTTTTCCTTGGCTTCGGGGGTCTGGGCAAACAAATCGCGGATATCGTCGAAGACCTTGGTGTAGGTCGCCGAGTTGCTCCGGGGGGTCCGTCCGATCGGCTCTTGGGTCACATTGACCACTTTGTCGATATGGTCGAGCCCGGAAATCGAATCGTAGGCGCCCGGGAAAGTCTCTTCGCCCGTAAGTTTCTTTTGAATTGCCTTATAAAGCGTCTCGTTCACCAAAGAGGATTTGCCGCTGCCAGAGACGCCCGTCACCACCGTCAAGGTCCCTAAGGGAAAGCTGACGTTGATGTTCTTAAGGTTGTGGCACTTGGCCCCTTTGATCACGATTTTGCGGCCGTTGCCCTTCCGTCTTTCTTTGGGCACCGCGATGTATTTGCGGCCAGCAAGGTAATCGCCCGTCACCGAAGAGGGCGCGTTTTCGATGTCTTGGAGCGAGCCCGAAGCCACCACTTGACCGCCATGGACACCCGCCCCGGGGCCGATATCGACTAAGTAGTCCGCACTCCGCATCGTCTCTTCGTCGTGCTCGACCACGATGAGGGTATTGCCAAGATCCCGCATTTCCTTGAGGGTCTTGATCAGTTTCATATTGTCGCGTTGATGGAGACCGATTGAGGGCTCATCAAGCACATAAAGGACGCCCGAAAGGCGCGAGCCGATCTGGGTCGCAAGGCGAATGCGCTGAGCTTCGCCGCCCGAGAGGGTCATCGCCAAGCGATCGAGGGTCAGATAATCGAGGCCGACATCGACCAGGAAAGAAGCCCGGTTATGGATTTCTTTGAGGACCAAATCGGCGATCTGAAGCTCATTGGGCGTGAGTTTGGCCCGGGTATCGTCAAGCCAGAGCAACAGTTTATCGATGGTGAGCTGCGTTGCCTGATAGATGTTGAGTCCGTTGACCTGGACCGAGAGGGCCGCTTCATTGAGGCGGGCCCCATGGCAGGTTTGGCAAACATCATCGCGCATGAACGACTCATAGAAAGGCATCATCCATTTCGAAGTGGTCCCGCTATAACGGCGCTCGATCATCGTCTTGACCCCTTCGATCCGGCCCCGCTTATGGGTCTGATTGCCAGAACTCGAGGTGAGAACGTGATTGATGTCACGGTCGGAGCCATAGAGCAAAATATGCCGCTGCTCCTCGCTTAAATCCTGCCAAGGCACGTCGTAAGGGATTTTATAGGCATCCATCAAAACGCAGAACTCCTGCCACTCCAAATTCGAAGTGCCAACGATGTTTTTGTAGTAACGGATCGCCCCTTGGTTGATCGACTTGCTCGGGTCGGGAACGAGGAGATCGACGGCGACGCTCCGAGAGATGCCTAAGCCTTTGCAATCGGGGCAATAGCCCAGCGGGGCATTAAAGGAAAATAAGCGCGGCTCGAGTTTCGGGACGGAAAAGCCGCATTCGGGGCAGGTGTGATTGCTCGAAAGGAGTTTTTCGCCTTTTTCGGTGTAGACAATCAACTCGCCTTGACCCCAATCGAGGGCGAGGTCGATATCCTCAGCCACCCGGCTCCGCAGGTCTTTCTTGATGATCAAACGATCGATCACGATGTCGATATTGTGACGTTTGTTCTTGTCGAGATCCCCGACTTCTTCAAGCAGTTTGAACTCGCCATCGACCCTTAAGCGTTCAAAACCTTGCTTTTTGATTTTGTCGAGGGTGTCTTTTTGCGTGCCTTTTTCATGTTTGACGATCGGGGCAAGAATTTGGATTTTGGTGCCTTCCTCATAACGAAGGACCCCGTCGGTCATCGCCGCCGGGGAAAAAGCCACAATCGGCCGATGATGATGCGGACAGTAGGGAACGCCGACGCGGGCGAAAAGAAGACGGAAGAAATCATAGATTTCCGTGACGGTCCCCACCGTCGATCTCGGATTGTGCGAGGTGGTCTTCTGATCGATTGAAATCGCCGGGGATAGCCCTTCGATGGAATCGACGTCGGGTTTATCGACCCCACCCAAGAATTGGCGGGCGTACGGACTCAAGGATTCGACGTAACGCCTTTGGCCCTCGGCATAAATCGTATCGAAAGCCAAGGTGGATTTACCGCTCCCTGAGAGACCCGTAAAGACGGTCAGAGTGTCTTTTGGAATCACCACATCGATGTTTTTAAGGTTATTTTCGCGCGCGCCTTTGACGACGATATATTTCTTGCTGTCCATAATGCTTGTCTATTATAACGAAACGACTTCACGTACGCACGCGAAAGGACTCGCACTAGATTATTCTTTCAGGGAGGTTATAATAAACCGCGCCGGGACGTAGCACAGCTTGGTAGTGCACTACCTTGGGGTGGTAGGGGTCATGGGTTCGAATCCCACCGTTCCGACCAGTGGAAACAAAAAGCCGCGTTTGAACGCGGCTTTTCTTTTTGTTGTAATTTTTGTGGGTTCGTTTGGCCCCAAAAATGACAGAAATGTTTACCAAATAAGGCTATTTTGAGGTCGGCTTCCCCCACATTTCTGACCCATTATCGCCGGGCCATCTAAACGAAAAGGCAAGGAGACAGCGTGGACCATCAATTTTGTCTATTGTAAGGCAAACGTCTTTCTTTTTTAATACAGAACGACGACAAAACCACTCAAGCAAGGAAAGAATCCATTGTGCAAAAACAATCCAGTTCCCTTAAATCGTTTTGGCGAGAATCAAAAGTATAGTCATCAAAACAACTTTTACGAAAGGCGCCTGTCATCATTGTGACTGGTTATGAAACGAAGAAATCTTATTTAAAGCGGAGTAGATAGATTCTAGATTTTTCATTATCTCCAACATTTGTGGGCTATCGGTAAGAAGGGATTCCTGAGTAGAATCATCAAGGAGCCAAAAACTCGATAAGTCACAAGGTAGCGAATCACTCTTACAAATACAGATTGTTTGTATCTCGCTGTTTCGTCTGACTAAATAATCGTTTCCTGTCGAATACCTAAAAAAATCATCACGACTATCAATGATATCGATCTCGTTTATCGCCGCATTAATCTCACAATACCAAGTTGCGTTTCGTTATTTAGGGAAATCGAGAATAAAACAATTAAAAAGTTTTTTAATCGAATGACGGTCTTCCCTTGGAACTAGTTTGGCCTTTGCAGATTGGGTAGAACTGAAATTCTGTTTTGAAACGAAGGGCGGTAGTTGGGCTAAACCATTGGGGCTTTCGAAAATCAAAGATTTCAGGGAAAGTTCCACAGAATGTCTTAGCAAATAAAGCTTAGGATAAAATGTTTGATTAGAAAAATTCTTTTCCAGAATTTGGAAAGCCGAATAGAAACTTTCGGCATCGCAAAAATAACTTTTTGAAACTAGATGTGGATCTATAGAGTAACCCATAAAGGTCTAGCGCCTCTTTAATATATCGAGGAAAATCGAATTTCTCGATGAAGCATCGTTGGCAACAGATCGAAGATCCACGATGAGCATGTGCGAGCTATTGGTACCGATGTCGCGACAATATATGGGCGATGGTCCATCAGAAAATAGCGTTTGGAAATTACCCTGATTCGCTATCGACTCCTTCATATCATCGTCAATGACGGTAATAACATAGCCCCATATAGACGAAATGTTACTAAAATTTTTCCTGATGTAAGCGATATTGTTTGGAAGTTCGACAAGAGATTTGTTCTTTTCGTCCGCATCAGCGTTTACTCCTTTAAATTCAACCAAAACGGCATCACGCATTTTCCCATCGACGTTATTAAAAAACAACGATAAGTCAGGCCTCTTTGGTGCCTTTTCGACTTTTTCGGCTTTTTCAAAGGCGGCATCAGCGATTTGTTTAATCGTCTTGTCGCTTGCCACATAGAGATACGTCATGAATTTATCATCCAATATCCACAAATTACTTAAGTATTCTTTCTCTGCGTCCGTGCCTAGGGAGTCCGTTTTCATTGGCATAAAAATATCGTGCACGAATTTTTCATTCTTTTCCGAATCATAGAGAGAACCTTTTAACGCATCGACGATTGACTGCCGATAAAGAATATATTCCCCAAGTTCTGTGGCTGTGACAAAGCTCATTTCGTTCACCGTTTTTTCAAACTCTTCGGGATTCACGTTTTTCTCTTGGAGGCATTTGGAAAACTTTTTCCTAACATCGATTTTTCTTCTGGTGAAGTCCTTGGAAGCTTGAGCAATCAAGGATTCTTTCGTTTTTACCGAATCATTATTTTCTTTGATTAAAGGGGCAAGAAATGGGTATTCCGAAATCGCCTCTTCTTTTGCGGCGTCATTTTGAGATGACAAGTATGGAAAGGTTTTCAAAAGAAGATCAGAAATCTCCGATTGAACTTTCTCGTTAATCGAAGATAAAGAGATAGGGCAGTCTATCGTTTCTTCGTCCAAACCCGTTAGAACAGGAAAACCATTGTGAGTGTCATCGTCTTTACCATCGAAATAAGTTGACAAAACTAGAACTTCCATGGAATCCTTGTCAGGAAGATCACCAAAGATTCCAACAGAAGACGGTCGAACCACCAGCGAAGCACGACCTGATGAACAATAAGAAATTCGTTGCCTTGATCGGGCATCTTTGCTGAAAAGATAAAACATTGAAAAGTTTGTTTGACCAGAATCCGGAAACATAACGCTGGATAGAGAAAAATCAATTTTTCCCAAGGAGGGAATTGTGGTGTCACTTATTTCACTAGTTTCTCCGCCCAAATGAAGAGTGATAGAAAACATCTTACCGTTTTGTTTCAAAAGGAACAGTTCGAGCAAAAGATAGTCCTGAATTTGATCGGTAAGTCTTTTTAGGTCGGATTCAGGCCTTTTGTCAATGGTTTTCTTTTCTGTTGGCAAAAAGAACTTGCTAGTAACGTTCCGGAAGGTAATGGTGGTTTCGCTGTTTTTTATTTCGGATTTCTCAATGATTATCTTGTCACTTGAAAAAGATGTTGAAAACGGAATCTTTACAACTATGCCTTCGCTTTTTACTTTGCTTGTAATGTCGACATCCGAAAATACGGTAAGCCAAGTGAATCGACCACTACCCTTGCACCCCAAAAATGCTTTAAACTCACTCCATAAAGTACAAAAAGAATCACGATTTTCTTTAGTGAAACCAATACCATTATCGGTAATAGTAAAGCCATCGATCGAGCCCAAAAGCCCCGGGATAACAGAGGGAGCAGACGAAAAACGAATACAAATCTTATCTGCGCCAGCTTCCAACGAGTTCATGATTGCTTCATATACCGGTTGCAAAAATCCAACGTTCTTGGAAATATTTTTGACTATGCTTTTTATGTTGACTTTGATTCCTTCCATGGCTCTCCTCCTTTTTGGGTTTAAAAAATATTGGTCTACTTGAATGAGACTAATTCAGAATTGGTGAAATATTTCTGTTTAGATGAATTGGGGTTATTTTGGGTCGGTTTAAGATATCCCGCTTCAATCAGTGGAGAAAGAACGTCAATGAAGAAATGACTTCTGCTTTTTGCTCCGATGTGCAGCTGAATCTCCGCCCGGGATTTTGGAGCATAATAGCAGAAAACGAGAATACCCGAATCATAGTCCCGAACACCTCCGCTAATCGGCGTGAAAGCAAGTTTTTCTGCAACAGCCGGAGTAATTGCCGGAAAGCTTGACTTGGATAATTCTTTTGTGAACTGCATGTCTGGAAGCGTCAGAGTAAACCAGTCTTCATTGCTAAACGCCTTAGGCTGCCGCTCGGGGGTCAGGGAAGAATAATCATCAATAATCTTGTCGAAACCGCTCCCGGATCTCTCCATGAGGGCAAGTAGAACAAACATGTCGCAAATGTTAGGATTCCGACGCACGGAAGGGATGTCGGCCAAAACGTAGTCCTGAGCGGGCTTGCTCAAAGGAAGAGAACCCGGCGAGGTTATCTCTAAGCGATCAAGGAACAAATCAACATCGATTTGAGTACCTTTCACGTCGTAATCCCGATGAGCCATGGCATTCACGAGAGCCTCTTGCAGGGAACGTTCTGTATAAGAAAAAGCCGGCATCTGCCCAGAGGGAATTTTCACCAATCCTGTCTTGGAGTTTCTGCGAATGAAAGCAAGCGAATCCCGGTAGGTCTTCACAAGATCGCCTTCAAACTCTTTGTCGTCTGCAATCTTGTCTTCGCCTTTGGCGTATCCGTCCCAGAATCGGCAATGAACCAAAGTGTCCTTGGATGAACAGGAATCAGAGAAAAGAAAACCGGCATTGGTCAAAAACCCGTCTTCCATGGCCGCCCCGGCGCTGACGAGTTCCTTCAAAAGGACCATCCGATGATCAGGGTTACTTTTCTTCTCGGTGAACACGGAATTGAAATCGGAGAAACCGGAAGGGTCGTATTTAATCGAGGTTTCCCTAGTATCGAAAGGCTCCTTGCTCGAGTTCTTGATTATCGATACGAGTTCGTCCTTCCCCGCCGGCACGCTCTCACCGTCTTTTCTGACATAGATAATATAAGAATAATCGCCGGAGTGGAGAAATACGGGCTTATTCTTGGATTCTGGGACCCGGATAAGTAGGGCGTATTTCCCCTTATCCACCTCAAGCGGCTCGAAAGACACGAGAGCTTTTGGCTCCACCATCCGTTCGATTTGGCGGTTGACCAGCAATTTTGCCTCGTCGATCGCTTTATGGTCAAGTCCAAACGCGAAGCCGTCATCGTCAACCCCCACGGCAATGCATCCGCCATGACAATTGCCGAAAGCGACAATCGTCTTTGCCCATTTCTCGGGTTTGTCGGGATTCAAAACGCTTTTGTACTCAAAATCAGCATTTTCGAAATCGGCTTTACCCAGCCACTGAGAGATGTGCTTCATGGCAATAGTTTACGCACGAAAAACCTCAACGGCAAGAGACTTGTTCCCGACTTGTTCCCGACTTGTTCCCGACTTGTGCCGCGAACACACGAAAAATCAATGGAAATTCCAAAAAATAATGCTCCTACTAAGGAGGGAAATATTAGTTTTTAACGTCTCGATGACAAAAAGCAAACAGTTACAAACCAGAAGAATGAAAAGAATAGAATAAAAAACGATTAAATAATGATGGCCTCTGTTATCCATCACCCAATCGAGACTTCCCATGGAAAAAATTAATTTATATGATCTGTTTCCGCTTTCTGGTTTCCCAGAATTGCAAGAAAAATACGTTCGAGCCTCGATTATCGATCAGCCAGAAGACAACCTTTCAACCAATTACATCAACGGCGGTCTAATTCGGAACTTGAAGAAGGCAAAAGCTCGTCGCCAAATCATTACGGTTTCGCATAATGCAACGATTCCAATGCTTGGAGATGCTCAGAACATCATCATTTGTCAAAATGACAACGGGATCATTACGATTACGTCCCACCATATGGAAGATTCGTATAACGGGCGTCCTGTTACTGATGCAATAGCGAGCCTAACCGACGGAGGGAAAACTTCTATTAAGAAACGGGTTAAAAAATACAACATCAAAGATTTCAAGGAGGAATCTCAAAATGGAGATCAAAATTAAGACTGATCAAAACGAGCTTAGCGCGACGATGGTTTCTGATGGGAAAGAAGCTGTTTTTGATTACATTTCTTTTGTTGACTGGCTCTATAAAAACAAAGGGGCCAAACCAGCCATAACGTTTGATGATAAAGTATCCCAATCCGACAAGGACAAAATCAATGCTCTCATAGACAAAATCATCGAGAAAACCATTCCAGCAGCATCCTCGTTAGTCGCGGAAAATGAGAGCAAGGAATCCTGATGAGCGTATTTCGTCGCCAATAACAAGCCATTTTTTGTTTATTGTCGCCAGCCAAGGACGTGCTAGGACCGAAATGTCACTATGAAAATGAACAATGATGCCACTCTCGTTTTGGAATCAACGCCGAATCTCTAGCAAATCTAATTATTGCATCAACTCTGTCAAGGATCTAAAACCAACGTATCGTGTGCTTAATGCACTTCCGATCAAGAATTTTTTGTTTCCACCGCCAAAACCGTCAAAACTATTTTGGCTAAAACGAAGTATCGCAAAATGAAAACGCCGATGAAAACGAAAGCAAGAAAAAGGATGGGAAATAGCCTTATCCAACCAAATTACCCGCCAGCCACTTTCTATACTTCGTATAGGTTTCTTAACGTTTGGTATCGTTTTGCGTTTCGGGAAATACCGTTACTATGTAACGTTTTGTGATTTCGCCGTTTTGCGTTCGAAGCCCACCGTTCCGACCATTAAAAAAGAAACACCGCATAACAACGGTGTTTTTTATTTATTTGTAAACTATTTTTTTGCCTTCATTCAAACCTTTTTTGTTTGAATAGAACTTTTATCAGTCTGAAAACAATAATGAAATATCGTGAAAATTCATATCAATCATTCGGCATTTTTAAAGATGAAAAAAGCACGACAAACGCTTAATTTATCGAAGTATAACAACCCATCAAATTGAGTCGATTAATTGAAAAAATTGGCTTTTCCCAAACTAAACGAAGAAAAAACAGATACACATTTCTACTTTTCCAATGTTGTTAAGCACGCCATAAAATAAAGAAGAAATTCAAAAAACTAAATTAAGTGTTTTTAACACTTGTCGGAAAACCGTGAACTGACAAACTAGACGCAATTTATGTACAAAATGTAGTTTGTAATCTTTGGAATGGTTTTACTAGTCGATAATAAAATATATTATATTATTATATTTCCTCGAAACAGTCTTTCGTTTCTATTGAAGGGGTTTTATATCAACCTATGGTTTGGACGAAAGCCTCTAAACCTTAACGGATTATTTTTAAGACTTCAAAAAATGATAATATAATAAAAAAGTATAGAAATTTTATGGATCAAATTGTTGAAAAAAGAACCACCCAAAATGAAATTTTTTCAATTGTTTTTCTAGGTGATTTTTCTCCTTTGAACTTCACCCCGAAATGGTTTTTTGACCAAAAATGTATCGCACAAGAAGATTATGATCAAACTTGTTCCCCAGAAAACAAAAATACCTTTCTTACTCCGGGGCTCGTAACTTTTGAAACAAGTTTTTTTAGTATCGAAGTGACTCAACAACGTTTTTCGGTTTTGCTCAAGAAAAACCCATATACGCTTCTTTCGGATTTTGTAAATATCGCCTTTCAAAATTTAACCGGAATCAAAATCCGTGCGTTGGGGATTAATTATCAATGCGTTTACGCAATTGCAAACGCGTCGCTTTATCAGCAAATTGGCGATCGGCTTGCCCCAAAGTCTTATTGGGCAAAACTGCTTGGGGACGAGGTTTCCGGTGATTATCGCAAAAGCGGTTTAAATAACATCTCAATGAGAAAACTAAAAAATGGAGATGACAAGGGGGCAATAAACATCACCTTAAGTCCCTCGCCTTTGGTAAAACAGTTCGGCATTGTTATTTCAAATAATGATCATTGCGATTTTGGCGAGGATGTTACCATGGGCGATGTTCTTGCTTTTTTGAAGGATAAGTTTGAGACTTCAATCCTGGATTCAATTGCGCTTCAAGCAGATCTTTTGAAAGGATTGCTCGATGAATGATCATGAGACGGAGCCTATCTCCAATCTTTGCCAAGACGACACTTTTGTTTTGAATCCATTTTCGGAATTCTGTAACACGAGCACGAGCAGCGAAGAGGACAAGCCATCAATTCTCAAGTTAGCGAACGAACCGAATGTGAATAACGATTTTCTGGCTGGCTATAGGTGGAAGGACAGCCTTTTGGGAGCTTTTTAATGAACCGCTATTTCCCTCTCCCATTGGGTTCCGTCGTCAAGCAAGCCTTCGCCCTGCTCATCATCGCGGGGATCGTCTTGAATCTGACCCTTTTCAAGGATTACGTCTTCATCCCTTTTATCGTCGCTTTCGCCCTGATCGCCTTCCTTTTGATCCTCGCCTCCATCAAGCTCATCCGCTTCGCCGGGGGGAGCATCCGCGTCTCGGGGGACGTGCTTCCCTTCCTTTGGAAGGTCCAATACCGCGTCGAGATCCCCCTCGCTGCCGTCAAATCGATCCGCCTCGTCAAGGTGGATGGTTTCTGGTCCTCCCGCGGGAGGGAGAGCTGGGGCCATGGCTTTGAAAGGCGCATCCTGGGCCACCGCTTCCTGGAGTTCATCGACGCCGAGGGCGGCATCAAGAGAATCTGCGTCAACGACTTCTCGGAAAAGGACATCGCCAGGCTGTGCCGTTGGGCCCGGTCGGTCAACGACGCCATCGTTCTTGAGGCGCCGTTAAAAGCATAGATAACATCCGCGAAAAAGTTGGGGTCCGTTTTTGAACGCCATCAAGAGAAGCATTTTTATACCTTTTTGAAGTTAGAGATTCTGGCGCCATCGAATGATCCGGATGTCTCATCCTTCTTGATTCCGGCAAGAAAAAACGCTAGATAAACGCATCCCAAGCCCACCTCATTTCCGCAATGGGATTACTTTTGGCGAGAAAATAGCGAGAAAAACGGCTTTTTCGAGGGAGAGAATGTTTCGGAAAACTTTGATTTTTCGCCTGAAAAAAGGCAAGAAAAAATCCGACCCCATCGAAGGAATCGGACTTTCTTTTTTGTTGGTGCCGCCTAACGGAATTGGACCGCCAACCTACTGATTACGATGGCGTTTTAGGGATTTTCTTCCCACGGGAAGCGGGTTTCCAGTCGGTTATTGTTTCAGGACGTTTCGATCCGCTTCCGCAGTTTTCCCGCAGTTGGGGAGAAAAATTTCTCCCCAATACCCACTATCCTGGAATCAGTACCAGACCAAGCCAATAGGACTAGAGGGTGAATTTGGCGGCTTTGATCTTCCCGTTCTTTTTGATCAGTCCCTCCGCGACCATTTTCCTAAGAATATTTCTCGCTCTCGTAGGGCCGACCCCGAGTTCTTTCTTAATCGATTCGCGGTCCTGCTCCCCCTTCTCCTTGAGAAGTCGCAAGATCGCCTGCTCCTGCTCGTTGTCGGAGCGGAGGTCGGATGGCTCTTCTTCGACAGGCTGCGCATTCGACGCAATGAGGTTCGGCAGCGAGATCCCGAAAGAGAAATAATCAACATCAAACGTTGGCTCCATCCCATATTGCCGAAAGGCGAGGATGACGGTCGGAAGGCCGTGCGAGAACCCCCTCGACGTAGCAAAACTGCTTGAGGATCTTCGAAAGCTTGGGGTTCCTCTCGCTCGTCTTCCCGAGGTCCCTGTAGAATGCCTGGATGTCCTCCGCCCCGATTCGAGGCGGATTCCAAGGCTATCCATCCATATGAGCCTCTTTATCGGTTATGACCGCAATGACGGAGAATATGTAAATCCCATCGCCGCGGCCATGGTAAAAAATGCGTCTTTTTTGAGAAGTGGTCGATCGAACCAAGCGACAACATCATCGCTTTGTTATCTGCCGTTTCTTTCCGTTTCCATCATCGGCCAAAAGCCAATGCCTTTGCGTAAAGCCTCGAAAACCCGATTGCTCAAGTCAAAAGACGAATCGTCTTTTCAGATAAAGAGAGTCGTCGAGGCGCTCTGGCATTCGGCGAGATAGCTCGCCACGCCCACGTAATCAATCCCGTCGATGAGCTCTTCTTTATGGAGACCCATGATATCCATCGACATGGTGCAGGCGAGGAAGCGAACCCCGGCTTTCTGGGCATTCGCAAGCTGCCCCTCTAATACCGGGACGTTCTTTTTCTTCATGACCTCGCGCATCATTTTGCTTCCCATGCCACCCATATTCATCTTGGAAAGCTTAAATCTCTTGGCGCCTTTAGGCATCATCCAGCCAAACATCCGCTCAATGAAAGGTTTCTTCACCGACGCGGCTTTGGCTTTGCGCAAAAGATTGAGACCCCAGAAAGTGCAGAAGACGGTGGCGGGTTTGCCCATGGCCCGCGTGCCTTGGGCGATGATCATGGCGGCCAAAGCCTTATCCATGTCCCCGCTGAAAAGAACGATGGTCGTTCCCCCATTGCCATCGGGGTGGTTCTCGCTCCGGATTTCGCCCGACCCTTTCTCCACCACCGCCACGATCTTGCCATCCTTGCTCTCATTGGAGATCAAGGCATTGCCCGTGGTTTTGGCCCATAGCTCGATGTCGCTCCCGAAACCGCAATCGGAGGCGGTAATCCGCATCCTCTCGCCCGGTTTCAGACTTTCGCTGGCTTTCGACGCTTCCATGATGGGACCGGGGCATTGAAGGCCGGTCGCATCGATCTCAAGCATCTTTTCGCTTGGATTGTTCATCGCTTGCACCTCTTCTTTCTGAGTTTTTGAAACCACCTCTTCGTGCAGCGTCTTGTACAGTCTCATCCCGCCTTCGACGTTGGCGACATTCGTGTAGCCAAGATTCACGGCAACGCGAATCCATTGATAAGCGGAAAGACCCACGTTGCAATAGACGATGATTTTGGCGTTTTTGTCTTTCGGCAATCGGCCGAGATTGTCCCGCAAAGTGACGAAGGGGATATTGACGGCCCCCTCGAAATGTTCGAGGCCATATTCAAGCGGGGTTCTCGCGTCGACGAGCAAGGCCCCTTCTTTTTCTTTGTCGAGTTCAGCGAGCGAAATCTGCTTGAATTGGCCTTCCAAAAGGTTAGCGGCCGCATAACCTGCGATATTGACGATATCCTTGGCCGTGCCATAGGGCGGCGCGTACGAGAGTTCCAAATCCACCAAATCCTGGACTCTGAGCGAACCGCGGATAGCCGTGGCGATGACATCAATCCGTTTCTCCACCCCTTCAAGCCCCACCGCTTGGGCGCCTAAAATCTTTCCGTCGAGCGGCGAGAAGACGACTTTCAAGGTCAGAAGAGAGGCCCCAGGATAATATCCGGCGTGCTGGTTCCGCTCGATCATGACCGACTGATGGGGCAAGCCTTTGCGAGCGCAGAGAGCCTCGCTATAGCCCACGGAAGCCCCGGTCAAAGAGAAGACTTTGAGAACCGAAGTCCCAATGGCCCCTTTGTAGGTATAAGGCAGATTGTTGATGACATCGGCCACAAGGCGCGCTTCCCGGTTCGCCGGACCCGCAAGAGCGATGTGGGTCAGGCCCTCCCCCAGGGGGTCTTTGACTGCCACGACATCGCCGACGGCATAAATGCCTTCTTTTAAGGAGCCGGTGGCCCCGTCGAAGACTTCCATCTTTTCGTTGGTGACAATGTAACCGTCTTCGGTAAGTTTTAGGCCGGCGCTTTTTGCGAGCGAATTCTCGGGCACGACCCCGATTGAGAGGATAACGAGATCCTCATCGAGCGTCTCGCCGTCCGCCAAAGTAACCTTGTGGCCTTTCTCGGCGAAAGATTTGAGGGAAAGGCCCGTTTTCAGATCAGCCCCGTTGCGTTTGAGCTCATTCTGGAGGAAGGCCGCCATCTCTTTATCAAAAGGCGGCAAAATCTGATCGCGGCCTTCAACGAGAGTGACACGCAAACCCCGTTCCACGAGGTTCTCCGCGATCTCCACGCCAATGAAGCCCCCTCCCACCACGAGCGCTCGCTTAGGGGCTTTCTCAAGGGCGGCATAGATGGCATCCACATCTTCCATATTACGGAGATAATAGACGTTATCGGCTTCTTCTAGGCCTTCGAAAGGAATCTTCCGCGGCGAAGTGCCGGTGGTCAGGATGAGCTTATCGAAGGTCTCGTCATATTCTTCGCCGGTGGCAAGTTTTTTGATATGGAGGGTCTTTTTGACCGCATCGATCGAGACGGCCTCTTGCCGCACTCGGACATCGAGATTGAATTTGGCTTTGAGGGTCTCCGGCGTCTCTTGCAAAAGCCGGGCCCTTTCTTTGATGACCCCGCCAAGATAATAAGGCAAGCCGCAATTGGCGAAAGAAACGTAACCACCGCGCTCGATGATGATGATATCGTCCATTTCGGAAAGGCGCCGTAATCTCGTCGCGGCAGTCGCGCCGCCCGCCACGCCGCCGACAATAAGGATTTTTCGCATGAAAATTCCTCCTGGATATTTTAAAAAATCATAGAGTAGTATTTGACAAATGTCAAAAATAATTTAGAATGGCTCTATGTCGCGGCCCAAGAAGAAGAAAATCATTTCGGAAGAACCCATCTATCGTTGTTTTGGCTGCCACGGACGTTGTGAGGCGCCCAAAATCGAAATGAGTCTGGAGGAATACGAGACCATAGTTCTTCTCGATGGGGAGGGCCTGTCCCAAGAAGAAGCCGCCTTCCGCATGAGGGCGAGTCGCACCACCGTCACCCTCCTTTACGCCTCCGCCCGCCAGAAGATCGCCGATTTCCTCATCCACGGAAAACGGCTTTCGCTCGGCGGAGGTTGCTATGAGGTAGCTCCGAATGGGAAAAAGCAAGGCATCGACACCTGCAAGAAAGAAGGAAGCAAAAAAATGAGAATCGCCGTCAGTTACGAAAACGAAGAGGTCTTTCAGCATTTTGGCCAAAGCCCAAGTTTCAAGATCTATGACATCAAGGACAAGAAAGTCGTTTCTTCAAGCGTGGAAGCCACCCATGGCGTCGGCCACCGGGATCTCATCCCCTGGCTCAAGGAACGAAAAGTCGAAGTTCTCATCTGCGGAGGCATCGGAGGCATGGCCATCGATCTTTTGAGCGAAGCGGGCATCGCTTGCTACGCGGGAGTGACAGGCAAAGCCGATTCAGTGGTTGGCCAATTCCTTGCCAATAGCCTCGTGAGCGTTTCGACGCCTACCTGCGATTGTCACGACGAAAAATAAGGATCTCGAAAACGGAAGCCGCCTTCGGGCGGCTTTTTTTAGTCGAAGAAATGAGCGCGAGGAACATCTTGGGGACCGACGACCTTTGGCAGAGGGAGCCTTGCCCATCAAACGCCCTCAGGCCTCTCATAAAACACCATGGCGAAATAACGACGCCGTTAACTCCTATAAAAACCACGCATCGATATTCAGGGGTTTTCCCCTTCTTTTAGAATAAACAATGCAATGTTGTTATTTTAAATTAAAATATTTTGAGAACATTATTAGCCTTTTTGTTCTTTTTATATGAAAGGAGAACTGATGCTCTATCTCGCAGGAGGGTAATTTCAGCCGCGATAAGAAAAGAGAAAACGCTTTGTTTGGGAAAACGAAGCAACGATTGGATATCAGCAAACATTCTGTTTTATAATTAGCGGAGAAAAGAGACACCATGGATCAACGAGTCACCAAAACCAAAGAAACGATACATCAAGCCTTTTATAGAGCTTTGAAGAAAAAGGATTATTCCGCAATCACCATTCAAGACATCCTCAACGAATCACAGATTTCGCGGAGCGCCTTCTACGCCCACTTCAAATCCAAAGAAGAAGTTCTTTTGTCAATCACCTCAGACATCTTCGATCATGTCTTCTCCCGCCATCTCGAAGGAGAGAAAACTCACGATTTCTTGCAATCCAGCATTCTTGATTACTGGGAGTATATCGAGCACTACCTCTACCATTTGCAAGACGAAAAGGAGCTTATTTCCGCGATCCTCTCCAACAGTTGCCGTCCGATTGTTTTGCAAGAAACCAAGGAGAAAATTGCCCCCTTGGCGATGATCATCATCGGTGAGCAAAAAGATCGCTTTGAAGGTCTCCCCTCCTCTTTGAGCGCGGATATGATGACCGAAACCATCATCAAGGCGACGGAATATTGGCTCAAGGATGGTTGCAAAGAAACGCCCGAGACCATCGTCGAATATGTCAAAAAACTTAGTGGCTGCCAGTAAATTGCGCCCTCATCGGAAACGGGAGAAATCAACTCATTTTTTTGGGCGTTAGACGCCTTTATCGATTTTTCGATGGTTCATTCCGCGTGAGTTCTGCCGAAGAAAAACGCTCTCGCCCCTTCAAACCTCTTTTCGCAGTTCGGTATCAGATCGGCGTTTCAACCTCGCCAGCGCCTTATCCTTGGGCACGGAAGACTCCGAGACTCAGCTTGGCGAGAGCAAACCCAAGTTCACTCCCCTTCCGCTCGGTTGACGGCCTATAGACCAAGTCAGCGATGGTGCGTTTTTTCTCTTCCTTGTCTCTTTCGAAAGACATTTCTCTTTCGTGGTCTATACTAAGAAGGCAAATTGTTAACGCCCCCGCATGAAAAAACCACAGAATGTCGACAATATCAAAATGGGCAACTTCCTTTACGCTTTAAGAAAGGAAAGGGGCATCTCGCAAACTCAACTTGGCCTTCTGCTTGGCGTCACCAATAAAGCGGTCAGCAAATGAGAAACGGGCGAAAACCAGCCTGAAGTGGCCATGCTTTATCAACTGGCTGATTTTTACCGTTTGAGCGTAGACGAGATCGTTCAAGGAAAACGAAATGAGGAAAAGCCCTCAACAGGCGAACAGGAAGACGCTTTGGCAAAACGCCTCGCTGTTCTAGAAAAAAACCAGCAAAAAAGCGCGCAACGATTCTATCTCGTCGATCTTTTCCTGCTCAGCGTCGTGCTCATTTTCTTCCTCTATGTTTTCTTCGCTTTTTCCCCATTTATCCGCTTTTCGTCATCCCCGGTCCTAAACTTTTTTGAGGGGTTCGGGTTCTACTTGGCGATTCCAATCGCCCTCGCTTCTTTTTGGACGGGAATCGGACTTTTCATTCGCCATTATCAAAACGTCAATCCCGTCATTCTTTTCGTTGGCCTGGTTCTTTTCCCATTATCTCTTTCTATTCTCCTTGCCCTCGGATTGGTCTTTTTGATTCCAGAGTTCCGCCGCTACCGGAAAGGCGCCTTCCCAAAAGGGAATCCTTTTTCAAAGAAAGGCAAACGCTTTGCCCGATTTGTCGGGTTGGTCTATCTCGTTTTATTCCTTCTGGCCTCGCTGGCCGCTTCGCTTGGTTTTCTCTTTTCCGAAAAAACGCATTTCCTCATTTCGTTAATCAGCGTTCTGTCTCTCTTTTTCTGCATAGCCATCTTCACTTTCGTCTGCGCGTTTTTGGCAAAAAAAGAAGAAACGATAGCCTAAAAAGAGAAGTTCTAGTTATAATCGACACATTCGGCGGCCCTTCTCTTGAAAGAGACGCCTTTTCTTTCTAACCTTTTGCGCATCGGAGGAAAACGACATGGAAGAAAACGCGTTAGCACTTATGGTGAGCGACTTGCGAAAAGATTATGGAAAGGGGGAGAGCATCGCGCACGCCTTAAACGGAGTCAGCCTAAACGTTCGGAAAGGAGAATTCGTGGCGTTGATGGGCGCAAGCGGAAGCGGCAAGAGCACCCTTTTGAATATCGTTGCGACAATGGACAAGAAAACATCCGGAAAAGTCTATATCGATGGTCAAAACATCGATAGTCTTTCTTCGAATGATCTTTCTCGATTTCGGCGGGAGAACCTTGGCTTCGTCTTTCAGGATTACGCTCTTTTGGACACCCTGACTGGCTTTGAAAACATCGCCCTTAGCCTATCGATCAATAACGTTGCGGGCGAAAAAATCCGAAGCAGAGTCATCGACATGGCCTCGCTTCTTCATATTGAGGGAATCTTGACGAAATATCCCTATGAGATGAGCGGAGGCGAAAAGCAACGGATTGCCATCGCTCGAGCGATGGCGACCTCTCCTCGACTGCTATTGGCAGACGAACCGACCGGGGCTTTGGACAGCAAATCAAGCCAGACCATCCTCGAATCCTTTTCAGAATTGCACGAAAAACGAGGCGCCTCGATTTTGATGGCCAGCCACGATCCTTTCGCTTCCTCTTTCGCGGAACGAGTTTTGTTCCTTTCCGATGGAAAAAACGTTGGCGAACTTCTCCGAAAAGACAAATCAAGAAAGGCGTTTTATGAAGACATCATCAGCCAGATGGCTGAGAAAGAGGCCAACCGATGAACATCAAAATAGCGCTCCGGGATGCCAAGAAAAGCCTGGCCGATTATGGCATCTATTTCGTCACTCTGACTTTGGCGATCGCCATTTTCTACGCCTTCTCAGGCGCTTATCCCCAAGCACTCTACCTCATTGGAACAACGATGGCGGAGAAAAACATGTCAAGCCTCCTCACGCTTCAGTATTCCCTCCGGATCGCCTCGGTTCTCGTTGGATTGATGTTTGCGTTTTTGATTTTTTACGCAACCAATTTCTTTTATAAACGGAAGCAGCGGCAATTCGGGCTCTTTCTTATTTTGGGTTTCCCAAAAAGGAAAATTGCCATCATTATGGCGATCGAGATTCTTTTCCCCGCGCTGATCTCGCTTTTCGCCGGTCTGCTCCTCGGCGTGGGAATCAGCCAATTATTAGGGCTTTTCACGACGTCTTTGTTTTCCGCCTCGAAAACGAGTTTTGCTTTCTACTTTTCGTGGGATGGGGTTTTGTCGAGCGCCGTCTTTTTCCTTTCGGTGGTTGCTCTTTCGCTTCTTCTGAGCCTTTTCCGGCTCAGCGATGCCTCGCTTCTCAAGGTTTATCTCGGCGGAAGAAAAAACGAAACTGAAGCATTGCAAAAACGAAAGAAAACGATGATGGCAATGCTCATCGTTTCCTTGATTCTTCTTCTGTTGTCTTACGCGTTGATGATCGCGGCTTTCATCAGCACCAGTTTCATCGTCTTTATCACGGGTTCCGTTTCCGCATTCCTTTTCTTCTCGGCCTTTTCCACCTTCGCTTTTTCTCGGGCGAAAAGCGATTCAAAACACTACTATAGTCATCTGAATTTTTTTGTTCTCAAGCAAGCCAACAGCCACATCAACAGCAATGCTTTCAGCCTCGCTTTCGTCGCGTTGACTTTGATTTTGACCGCTTTTCTCATGGCGATGGGCTTCGGAGTCAATTTCGGCTACAAAGGAAAAGAAACCGTTTGGTTCGGCTTCTCTTATATCGCGCTTTATATGGGCCTTAGTTTTGTGCTAAGCGCCTGCGCAATCCTTTCAATCCGCTCATTGAGCGAGGCAATCGACGAAAAGGAGCGCTATCGCTTTTTATTGACGATTGGCGCAGAGAAAAGACAAGTCAAAAAAGCGCTCCTGAAAGAGCAAGCGCTGTATTTCATCTATCCGTTGCTCTTTGCGCTTCTCGCCATCGCCCTCGGTCTGATTGGCGCATATAAAGACGCATGGATATATCTTTCTTGCGATATTTCGCTTGGCATCGTTATCTCGCTGGCGATCATTTTCGCGCTCTACGCGACGTATTTCCTCATCACTTATGGCTTATCAAAACAAATGGTTTTCGAAAAGGAGAGAAAATAGCCTGCCCTCTTCCATCCGCGAGATAAGGGCGCTCTCGCGCCGGTTTGGCTTTGGCCATGAGAAGATCAGGGTTTGACTGCGCCAAAACACCAATGGTCTTTTGGCCTGAGCGCCCGACCATTCCCCTCTGTCATCGAACTCCACCGCCGCGAGTTTCGTCCGATCGCGGCTTCTATCGAATTATGGTAGCCTTGCTTCAATCGGGGTTTCCAGCGTCTCGATTTCGCTTAAGCCGCCCCTATGCCAGCGGAAAGTGACGTAATCCCCTATCTTCGGAGCCCGGGAAGAATAGGAAGGAGAAAGTTCGGCCTCGATCAAAATCTCCCAAAAAAGAACCCCATAGCGGGCGCCGTCGATTTTTTCGATTCTCCCAAGATTCGTTTCATGCAGCCATTGAGAGGGAATCCTTAATTTCGGGCAGAATGGAAAATCGCAGTCAAAGGCATCGGCCGCTTTCCGGTCGCTTCCTTTTTCAAAAACCGAGGATTCGAAAAACTTACCACGGATCCCTTCAAGACTTTTCTTTCTTAACTCGAAAACCATCAAGGCATCGTAGACGTTGCCCTCAGGATCGGTGACGCCGTACTCAGCGGCTCGGCGAAAGCCGAGCTTAGGATAGTAGTTTGGTTCACCATAGATGATAATCGCGGGGTATCCCGAGGAAGAAAGAAGAGCCCGGCTTTCTTCAAAGAGCTTTCGCCCGATTCCAAGGCCTTGAAAAACGGGATCGACCGCCAAAGGGCCGAAGGTCGCGACGGGAAACTCCCCATTTTCGGTTTGAACGATGGCTTTGCTGTAAAATATCGCCCCGACGATACGACCATCGATCTCAGCCACACGACTGAATTCGGGAAGATAATCAAAACTATTCCGCAAAAGGTGAACGAGATAATGCTCGCAGCAACCCGGATTCTGACGATTGAAAAAAGCCCGCCTCACCATCAGTTCGGAAGCCCGGTAATCTGAAATTTTCTCCTCGCGAATCACCATTGACAAGTCCGAAGATTATCCTACATTCGCCAAAATCCTTGTCAACCTTTCTCTTTGCCTTGGTTTTTCCTCGAAGCCGTTTTTTCATGGCGAAACCTTCGAGAGAACTTCCGCGACCGTCACAAAAAGAGGGCTGTTTTGCCCTCTTTCTTCGAATGATTGGCGAGGAGGAGAGAATCACCAGATTGTGACGCGCTTCTCTTCGGGAAGATACATCCCATCTTTCGAAGTGACCCCAAAAGCGGAATACCATTCGGGAAAATTCCTTGGGGTCATGTTAGCCCGGAGTTCAGTCGGCGAATGAACGTCGATCGAAAGAAGAAGTTGCTGATATTGAGGCTGTGCCTTCTGGCACCAAATCTTGGCCCACGCTTTGAAATAGCCTTGGTAATCGGGGTCAGGCAGGGTTTTGAGAATCGCCAAAGTCACGGCCATTCCGCCATTATCCGCGATATTTTCGCTCACGACTAATTTGCCATTCACTTTGTTCCCCGCGAAAGGAATGCCATCGAATTCTTTGACCATCGCCTTCGTCTTCTCTTTGAAGGTCTTGAAGTCGGTCTTGCTCCACCAATTATGGAGATTGCCATTTTCATCGCATTGAGCGCCGTTATTGTCGAAAGCGTGCGAGATTTCATGGCCGATGACCGCACCGATGGCGCCGAGGTTCTCGCTCCGTGATTGCTGAAGCGAGTAGAACGGATACTGCAAGATCGCGGCCGGGAAGGTGATATCATTCGAATACGGATTATAGCAGGCGTTGACCATATTGCCCGGCATGACCCAAAGGGTCCGATTGACCGGGGTGAAGAGCTTGTTGAGGGCGTAGGCCGTTTTTTCGTTATCGATCGTCGAAGCGGCTTCATAAAAGGAGCTCTTCTCATCGACCGTTAGATTTTTATAAAGCTCTTGGACCTGATCCGGATAGCCCATCTTGATCACGATTTTGTCTAGTTTGAGGATCGCTTCCTTCTTGGTGTCTTCCTGAAGGAAGTCATTCTTGGCCATCCGTTGTTTATACATCGCGATGATGGACTTCACCATGTCCACCACATCCTTTTTCGCTTCCTCGCCGAAGTAGGTCTTGCCATAATAAAGGCCAACCACTTCATCGAAGGCCCCGAGGGCGGCGACCCGATAAGCCATCTTCTCCACCGACGGATTCTCTTTTAAGCCGAGCAAACTTCTCCGATAGAGCCCGCCCTCATCCCGAAGCGTTTCCGAAAGGTAGCCAGTCGCGCCAAGCAAGGTCTTGACGTAAGCCCAATGCTTATAAAGCGGGAACGTCGCGGCGGTGAAAAAATCCGAGAACGAACGGACGAAGCGCGGATCGAAAGCGATCAGCTTCTCCGGAAGCCGGCCATAAAGGCCTTCGAGGAGCCCTTTGAAATCCAAAGGCTTCAATTCTTCGAGCGCTTGCCGAAGCGGGACCGGATTGTAGTTCTTCACGTAATCTGCCCATTCCTCTTGGCTTTTCACAATCTTGGAGATCGCCTGATCGAAGGCGAGGGTATCTTTGAGATAAAGCTCCTGATCCTCTTTCGAAAGATCGCTATGGCTTAAGATTTTTTGGGCCATCGCCGAATAGATGCCAAGCAAGGCCTGGCCTTGCTTATTGCCATCAGCGTAATAGGTCGTGTCAGGAAGAATCGTGCTCGGGCCCATAAGAAAGAAGCAATGCCGGCTCGTATCCTTCATATCGACATCGACGCCCATCTGCAAAGGCAACGCATCGCCTTCCAATACCATCGTTTTGAGGTGGGCGTTGAGATCGGCGATATCTTTGAGCGCTTGGATCCTCGCTAAGGCCGGAATGACGGGGGCAAGACCCTCTTGGTTACGGCGTTCGACATCAAGGCCCTTCTTAAAGAGCAAGACGGCTTTTGCCATCTCGGGGTCGGAAATCGCTTTCTTCCCTTCGGCCATCGCCCTCAGATCGGCGATCAAAAGCTTCTCGACGCCGACATCGAGTTCGGCAAAACCTCCGGCGGTCGGCCGATCGGCGGGTATCACCGCCGTTTTGAGCCATTCGCCATTGACGGCATGATAAAGATCGTCTTGAATTCGAACGGATTCTTTTTCTTCCATAGTTAAGAGAAACTCCTTTGATGTCGGATTCACTTTAGCATTACCCCATTAAATGGCAATAAAAAGAATGAGCGAGGAAGTCAGTCTTTTTTTGCGCCCAGAATCAAAAAGGAATGCGGGCCCTCTTCCGCTTTGAGGATTCGGAAATCCCCTTCGAAGAACTTTGCCTCTTCGTGAATGGGCAAAAGATCGCGAGAGAGTTCCGCGCCCAAGCCTTCATGATGCCGATGGAGCTCGTCCCGGGAAAGCGAATGGATGATGGCGAACCGTCCGCCGCTTTTAAGGGCGCGATTCAGGGCCTCGGAAAGCTTCCTGGGCTCGAGAAAATGCGGATAGGCGTTATAAATCACGACAACATCAAAAGCGCTCTTTTCCGGGGCAAGAAGAAAGTCTTCTCTCACAAAATGAGCCCAAGGGCAGTTGGCATATTTTTTCTGGGCGAGGGCAATCATTTTCGCTGACAGATCGATCCCGACGATCGGGGCTTCCGAATAGTCATGGAGTTTGGCCGTGATAACGCCCGTCCCGCAGGCGACGTCGGCGACAAGTTTTCCTTTCTTGATGCCGATTTGCCGCAAAAGGGAATCAACTTCCCCGGGGTGTTTTTCGCCGAAAGAATCCCAAGAGGGGGCCAGTTGGTCGAAATAGGCTTCAACGGAATTTCCCTTAGCCATAATCAGGAAGCGAAGAAGCTCGCGGTCTTGATTTTCTGATAGCCGCCGAAACTCATCGGGTAGCTAAAAATCTCGCTGGCGAGTTCTTTGCCTAAGAATGCCTTGGTAATTTCGTTGGTCTTCGCGGTCATATCCACATCCGCAAAGGCCTGCGGGTAAACCACTTTGGCGTTATACCAGGTATTTGCGAGCGCCAATTCGTAGTTGGTGTAATAGGCGTTATAGGCCATCTGAAGATAGACCTCGCCATTAGTCCAAGCCTTGCAAGAATCGAAAATCGTCGTGTCCGCCTTATATTCCGGTTTAATGTTCTTCACGGCGGCCGCGTCGACGATCATCGTGTCGATCGCACTGCCCAAAGCGACGAATTTTTCTTTCTCGATCTTCTGACCGCCGTCCTTCGCCAAATCCGAAACGGCGTTGGTGATGTGAGCAACATTGAAGGGTTCGTAGTTCTGCGCGGTCATGAGATAATCCGTCGTGCCCCAGTTTCCCAGACCGCAAATATAGGTCTTCCCGCTTGTCAAGGAAGCGGTTTTCGAGGAAATCTCGCTTCTCTCCTTCGCGACGAAATCGTTGAGGATCTTCGCCTTGCTCTCCCTAGCGAAAATCTTGCCAAGCAGGGTCACGCTGCCGGCGAAAGAATCATCGAAAACGCCTTTGGATCCGGTTTTCATCGTCACGACGGGGACGCCAAGTTGCTGCTGGAGCGCATTTTCCTTGGTAACATCTTCGTATTCGGAAATGACGATATCCGGCGAGCAGGAAAGGATCTTCTCCGATTCGGCGGCCTGGGCTTGCGGTCCCCCGACCCCGCAGGAAGGAAGCTTCTCGAAAACGTCCTTGTTGGCAATAAAATAAGGACGGGCCACGCCATCAAACATCTTCGGCCGGTTCGACAAAGCATCGTTATCGATATCCTCAACGCCCGAAAGAAGCGACGCATCGCCGACATAGGAATAGAGGCGAAGGGCGCCAGCCCCGATGCAAACGACTTTTTTGTAGCTGCCCGGTTTGATTGTCAAATTGCGGCCGATCATATCGCTGAGGCTGAGAGAGGAATCCGTTGAACTTCCGCCCTCCAAAGAGCCCGAAAAAGAAGATGGGGCATGCGAGGAAACGCTCGTTTGGGCGCATCCCACCAAAACAAACGAAAGGACAGGCAAGGAGGCAAGCAACTTTCTATTTTTCATCTTTTTCCCCTCCCAGAGTGATGAATTTACGTCCGCGGATATCTTCCACGAGAACGTTAATACCGTATATTTCGCTTAAGGCAGCGGAGGTCAAAACATCGACTCCGCCGGAACAGGCAATCTTACCATCCTTAAGCAAATAAAACGTATCGCCAAAGAGGCTCGCTAAGGACAAATCGTGGATTGAGACCAGAACGCTGACGCCTTTTTCGTGGGCCAGACGCCGCGATTCTCTGAGGATCAATTCCTCGTTGGTGATATCGAGGTTCCCAGTCGGCTCATCGAAGATCAAAAGGGCGGGTTCCTGGGCCAAGGCCCGGGCGATGGCGACTTTCTGCCGTTCGCCACCCGAGAGACAATTCACGTTCCGAAAGGCGAGCTCTTTAAGCCCCATCTCTTCCAGAATCCCCTCAACGATGGCCTGATCTCGTTTGCCTGGGAAGTAGCCAAAGTGGGCCAATCTCCCCGAAAGGACGGTGTCAAAGACGCTCATCTCGCCAAAGGAGATTGCTTGAGGCACGTAGGCAATCGCCTTCGCCCGGTCCGCCCGTTTCATCCTCGCAAGTTCTTTCCCATTGAAAAGCATCGATCCGCCAAAGGGCTTTTCCAACCCCATCAGACATTTGAAAAGGGTGCTCTTGCCCGAACCATTCCGGCCCAAGAGAATCCCGACTTTCTTTTCTTCAAGGACGAAAGAAACGTCTTTGAGAACCCAAGGGCTCTTCTTGGAATAGGCAAAAGCCAATCTTTTGACGCTCAGCATACGGCCCCTTTCTTTCGTTCGAAGATGATAAAGAGGAAGAACGGCGCACCCAACAAAGAGGTGATCGCCCCGACCGGAAGGGCACTGCCATTCCCAATCGCCCGCGAAAGGGTATCCGACAAAACCACCAGCAAAACCCCCGCGAAAAGCGTGGCGGGGATCAAATAGCGATGGTCCTGACCCAGGATCCGCTTCATGATGTGAGGGGCGATGATCCCGACGAAACCAATGACTCCGAGGAAGGAAACGCAAACGGCGGTGATCAAACTGGCCATCAGCAAAGAGACAAAGCGGAAGAGTTCAACGTGGACCCCGAGGGTCTTGGCCATGTCATCTCCGCCAAGGAGGGCGTTGTATTTCCAACTCGAGAGAAGAAAAGAAAGGAATCCCACCGCCACCACGACCGCCATGATCAAATCGCTTGAATAGGTGGCGCGCCCTAAATCGCCGAAACTCCAAATGACCGCCGCGGAAAGTCCGATGTCGGTCGCGTAGAATTGCAGAACCGTCGTCGCCGCAGTCCAAACCGAGCCAATCGCGATCCCAGCGAGAACGACAACGCTCGGGGAGAAAAAGCGAATCCGGCAAAGGCCAAGAATGAGAAGAACCGAAAGGACCGAGAAAAGAAAAGCGATGAGCGAGGTTGAATAAAGATTGATCCCCGCGGTATAAGCGCTCAGATTATTGCCGGTCGAAAGAAAGCCGCCGGCAAAGCCGATGATCGAAAGGTTGGCGCCGAAGACCGCGGCATTCGAAACGCCCAAAGTCGAAGGCGAAGCCAAGTCATTGCCCAAAACGGTCTGCATGATGAGCCCCGAAAGAGCGAGCCCGCCGCCCGCGATGATCGCGGCGAGGATCCGAGGAATCCGAATCGCCCAAATAATCCGATTATTCGTTGAACTCGATTTTTGGAAGAGGGCGGCAAAACCATCCGCCAAGGGCATGTGCGAAGAACCGACGAAAAGACAGAAGACGCTGACCAAAAAGGCCAAGATGCCCAAAAACACAAGAATCCAGGTTTTTCGCTGATGATCTTTTCTTAACGCAAGTTGCATTACCGTCAAGGAATATACCACAACAAGAAAATAAAAAGATAGAATATGTGTTTATGTTTGCTAAATTATATCGATAATTGTATTATAATAAACATTTTGTTTTATAATTTGAAAAGAAAAGAGACATTGCAAATCGGCGGATCGCCAAGACAAAAGAAGCTGTGCACTAGGCATTCTATGGTTCTTTGAAGAAAAAAGAGTGTGCCGCGATCACCATTCAATACATTCTAAACGACTCCAAGTCTCCCGCAGCGCCTTTTACGCTCGCTTCAAATCCATGGAGGAAGTCCTTTTATCCATTGCCTCGGATATGTTCGGCTACGTCATCTCCCGCCATCGTGAAAAAGATAAAAGTCAGCCGTTCTCCAAATAAAAAAGAAATAAGCGAATCCCGTCAATTTAGACGTTTTGTCCTGCCAAGAAATGGTTCCTTTTTCTCAAGGATAAAAATGTATTTACCAAGGAAAAATCGCAGACAAATACTGTCAGCCAACGAAGACTGCTTAAGTAAAGGATCTCGTTTTCATAGGCGTTTCCTCAATGATTTTTCAAAGAGAAAGTGAGAAATAGTCATGAAGAAAACGCCGATAAACGCCAAGAAAAATGCAAGGATAAAAAATGCGTTAATGATAAACGAGGGGTATTCTACTGGACGAAAAAGCCAAGCAACCCGACCAAAATGAAGAAGCCCGTTCCCGCCGATTCCATCGATTCGAATAAGAAAAGGGAAGCGTTGGCAAACACAATCCCCTAACGACCGAAATGCGATTTTCATGATGGGCAGCCGGCGGCGTTTCCTTGGCCCAACCCACAAGCGGCGAGAAAGAAGGCGATACCATTTCGAGGCGATGCATCACGAACTTTTTTATCTCGATAAGAAATACGAAAAAATCTAGTTTTCCCCTAAAGCATCGGCAAAATAAAGGGTAAACTAAAGTTACATTAGGATAGCGATGGCCAAAGACGAGAGAAAAAGAAAGGCCCTGTTTTCAGCAGGACCCCAGTAGCGGAAAGCGAGTTTTCAGTTGTCGGAACGATTGTAGCCATTCTTCATCGCGCAGCTGGCGGCGAAGAGAACGGCATCAAGCGCTTTTTCCGTCTCGCGCTTCGCCATTGCCGCGATCTCTTCGTTTGCCGAAGCAATCGCCTTTGCAAGATCATCGCTCTTCTCGAATTCTTTGTCGTAGCGATGGATCAAAGCGGCCGATTCATTCGCCACCGCATCTTGATAACGCTCAATCAAGGTCCCTGTGAGACCGAAGTGGGCATCGGCAAGGGCGCCAAGCAAGCGACTCGACCAATAGAAAGCGTCGGTCGACACTTCTAGCGTCGTCCCGCCGTAATAGACCGGCACCGTCTCGGTATTGCTATAGAAAGGCACCAAGGCGTTGAAGGCATTGGAAGCAAAGCAAATCCATTCGATCGCCGCGAATTCTTTCTTGACGTCTGGCCGAATCTGGGCAATGGACATAAAGGCAGTCCGGCTAATGCCGATCGGCCGATATTTGCCCTTCTCAGGTGCGGCAACTTTGCCATAGGGATCGTAAGGAGTCCCTTGGAAATGAGAGGAGAGAATATACTTCACTTCCTCGATGGTGATCTTGTGTTCTGGGGTCAAAGACCACGGAATGTCATCGGATTCCGGAGTGTATTGGGCTTCGGGGCCGTCCCAACGAATCGTCCGTGGGTTGAAATAGCGGCCCATATACCAGGCGCGCGGCGTGTTATACACATGGTCGGAGTCAGCGTGTGAGCCAAAGGCCAAACGCGGATTGAACGATCCTTTTTGGTCGAGGGATAAATGATTCTCTTCAACGAACTCTTTGAGGTCTTTCGAGCAAAGATTCTCTTTTTGCGCCCCATAAGCATCGGCAAAATCGAAGCGGTCAAGCCCGAATTGATTCGGCATGATCACATATTCCTCGTCCTTCACTCTACGGGCGATCCAATGATGGCCGCCGATCGACTCGAGCCACCAGATCGAATCCTTGTCGGAAAAAGCGATGCCATTCGGCTCATAGGTGCCATAGCGCTCAAGCAAGGATCCTAAACGAAGCGCTCCTTCTTTGGCGGAGTGAATATAAGGCAAAACGAGGACGACAAGCTCTTCTTCGCCAATCCCGCCTTTGACTTCGGCCTGCCCTTCTTTGGCGGCGACATATTTCACGTAGGGATCAGCGCCAAGAACGCGCGGATTCGAGGTGATGGTCTCGGTGGCCGTCATCGCGACATTCTCACTATTGATGCCTGCGGCCGCCCAAATTCCGTCTTTCTTATCGACGTTGGGCATCGCGGTGTAACGGAGCGGATTGTCAGGGAGATCGATTTCGACGTGCGAAAGAGTTGAGACATAGTGGTGCGGCTGATCTTTGGGATCGACCACCACCATTTTCTTCACATGGAAGACGCCGGTAGGCGAATCATCGTTGCGGGCAATTAGAGTTGAGCCGTCCGCGCTGGCTTTTTTACCAACAAGAATCGTGGTGCAGGGCATAAAAACTTCCTTCCTTATTTTTTCGTCCTCATTCTAGCCGTTTGCTCAGAAAAGATGTAGAGAATCGCTTTGGAAAAGAAAAATTGTCTTATTTCTCTTCCTCTTTGGGAATTTAAGCGCTATATTGCAGAGGTAAAAAAAGGGGGGAGTAATGATGAATATCTGGAAAATTCTCTCGACGGTCTCCATCGTCCTTGCCATTTCCTGCTGGTTCGTGTTAGCGATTTTGGGGTTCACGGGCAATCTCGAGTCCGGTGGCTCCTTTTCGCCCTGGATTTTCGTGTGTTTTATCGGCTTCGCCTTTTTCGCCGTTCTTTCAGGCGTCTTTGGCAAAATCGGCAAGAAAATGAGTCCGCTCGATGAGAATGTCGGCTCGAGCAAAGGCATCGATTCTTTGACCTCGATGGGAAATAGCCAAGCGACCGACGCCGCCCCGAAAGTCGAAGTCAAAGTCCGCTGCAAGAGCTGCGGGATGCTCAATGACGAGGACGCTTCCTATTGCAAGCATTGTGGCGCCCACCTCTAAAACGGCTTTCTTTTGTGACTCGGCAAGCGCTTGCGCGTTCCTTTAAAAAAGCAAGCGCTTTTTTATTCATGGACACTTATTAGAACTTTTTTTGCCGTCTCCCTCTTACCCAAAAGAAATATCAGCAAAGGATAGGAAAACCAGACATGCCTTTTTTATGCTTTCGCCATTAACGTTCCTCGGCTTGCCGCTTGTGGCAGCGTCAATGTCGCAAGCCTCGACCAGTCTCGAGCGCCGGCTCCAGCGGAGACGATGCCCTCCCGATGGCGATGATAAACTGCGCCGCTGGCCATCATCACGCCAGAAACAACGATCGTGCCACCATAGGTCGCCTAAAGACTGCGGGAATTGCCACTCCCCGGGTTTGATGGGCGGATCAGAGACAGCAATCGTGGCTTCCGCGCCGGAGAAGATGGCATCACTTTCAGCGTTGGAAGGCATCGGCCCACTCGAGGTGGTCGTTTTTCCATTCGATGCGATCGCGAAAGTCACGTTTGCCCTAACGCGAAAACCTAACGAAAAGAGCGTGCTCGACAAAGGCAAAAACGAAATAGGTTCGGCTTTTCTCATAAAGCCTCTCTTTTCGCTTTCATTAGCTGATGCGAAATTCATTCTGTTTGTTAACGACCTTCGGGGAAACCGTAATGGTATCAGAAACTTAATTTTCTATCGTAAAATTGAGTAAACGCAAAAAACGATTCTGCCGTCGCGAGTTCGCGAAGAAAAGAAAATTGCCTTAACGCAAAAGAAAAAGGCCGCCAGAATACATTCTGCCCCAAAAGACATTTCCAAAAATTGAATAAAGCCGACTGAGGCGGACCTTAGGCTAGATCGTTCTTTTTCTCGATGTCCCTTCTCGGCCGCCGGGATTGTGAGGCCTGCGCCATCCTAACGTCAGCAACCGGGCGTTAGACCTTCTTTTTTCGATGGTCTTTGAAGGGAATCCCTTTCGCTAAAAGGAAAGCAAGAAGATCCTCATCATAGGGAACCGGAAAGGCGGGATTCTTTTTGGCATCACCATAATTTAAAAAGAAATAGTCCTCCGCCACGTCGATTTTGTTGAAATAGGAGTAAGGATGATCCTCCGAAGTGGGCGCGGCTCCTTTCCTTTCGAGGGTGATATTGACCTTCTCATCTTCGAAGAGGTAAAGAACGCTCACATGGGAAGGCAAAGGATTTTTAGCGAGGTTTTGCAGGGATATTGACGAAAGAAGCTTTTTCCAAAAGAGGGTAAAAGATAAAAGGAAAACCAGCCCAAAGCCGACGAGGACGATTCCAAGAATCATCAGCCAACCCCGAAAAAAGAAGCACGCCACGCCGCCTGCGATGCAAAATTGAGCGAGGATGATGGCAATCAAGCGGCCTTCGTTATATTTGAAACTATCGAGGCTGAAAGCCACCTCTTTCGTTAATGGGGTCGCCAGTCGTTTTTTCATTGCTCAAATTTCGGGAACTTCGTCAACAAAAGATCGAGCCGATCGACCAAATCATGGGCGGACTGATTGTCCGCGATAAAAAATTCGGTCGAGAGATCGATGTAGCGCTGAAACAGAGTCCGTTCTTCTTGATAATGATTGAGGGGCATCTTAAAAGCCAAGACCACCTGATCCCGCCCGACGAAAAGCGAGGCGTTGCCCGCCATCGGGGTGATGCAAATAAAATGTTCGTCGCGATCCGGCGTCATGATGCGCTGAGCGAAGAAACCCGCCATTTTCTGCGGCAGATCGCTGACGCCGGCGAAAGTAAAATTGAAACGTCCAAAGCGTTCGACGACAGCTTCGGCATCGCTGAGAGAGCATAAGACAAACGAAGCGCACTCTCTGAATTTGTCGATAACGATGGATTGCGGCTCACCGAGGGAAAAATTGCCCATAACGGCTCCCTTCATCCAGAACAAAAGATAGTCTAACGCAAATGGGTTTCTTTTTTAAGAGCCAAACGGATGGCTTGAGGGCCCAGCTTTTGAAAAGTAAGCGTATCAGCTAAAGAGGCAGCCTTATTCAACTGTTCTTCACGTTCAATCGTCCAAACATTGACCGGGTGATGTTTTCGAAAGGAAACGACGCGCTTGTCTTCGAGCAACGCATCCTCGACATCAAGCGAGGAAAAAAGGTAACGAAACCGCAGGGTCCAAGGCGAAGCGAGGCAAACGAGTAGCGAACGCGAGTAGCCATGGATCCGCAATAAAGCGCGCGGATCGAAAGAAATCACCCAAAGATTCTTCTTATCTTTGATGGCGGATTCAAACTTTTTCTGGGCGGCTTTGCCTAAGCTCTTGTAGTTGCCTTCATGAACTTTGAGTTCGCAAACCATCGGCACCTGCTCATGATTGAGGGCCAAGAGTTCATCGAATGTCGGCACTTCTTCCCCATCGAGTAAGCGGTAGTTCTTTTTGATTTCTTCAAGCGTCAGCTCTTCGATGATGCCTTCTTTTCCCGTCGTCCGTTTGAGATTGTCGTCGTGGCAGACGATGAGGATGCCATCCTTCGAGAGATGGATATCGAATTCCATGGCAAATCCCACCTCGATTGCATTTTGAAAGGCTCTTAAGCCATTCTCGGTATCTTTCGCATTCCAAAGTCCCCGGTGGGCAACGCCCTCAAGGAAGAGGGGGTTGAGGCGATTCAATAATGATTTTTTGCTCATGGAATCATTCTATTCCTTCAAAGAAAAAGAAAAAGGGGGCTTGCCCTCGGACGTGGACCATCACGCCGAAGTTCTGCCTCCAAAGCGCCCCAGGACGTTGATGGGTCAGTAGACCCGCTTCCTGAAGCGAAGTAATTAAAGCACAAAAGAAGGAAAGGGGTTAGTAAAATGCGTCAGCGGGTGATCAGCGCAATCAATTTCATCTTTTCTTCGGCGCTCATCGAATTTTTATTCCGTTCAACCATCTCATAAACCAACTGGTAATTCTCCGCTTTTGACTTATTCTCGACCCCGAGCAAATAATCGGTGGTGACATTGAGGGCATTCGCGAGCTCCACGAGGATTTCGAGATGGGGCGTCCGGTAGCCCGAAAGGTACTTGGAAATGGCGGCTTCGCTGAGATGGGAACGTTCAGCGAGTTCTTGTTGGGTATAGCCCCGCTCCTTCATCGTTCTTTTTAAGCGGTCGGAGAGCATTTCTTCCATCGACTGTTCCTCGTTTCTTTCCGAAATTATAAGATGAATTGCCAAAAAAGAGAACGCCGAAGCGTTTTCTTTGAAACTTTCCTGCGATCGTTTTTGACGGCAAGGCAATCTTTGAAGGCTTCGATCGCCGTCAGAAAGGTATAGACTCAATCGGCGAATCTTCATAAGGAGCCTTCTGGCCGAACACCAGTTTGATGAGATTGATCGTTCGTGGCTTTTCTCACGATAGAAATAGACGCCGACAATCAACTTGGGCAAATCGTTGTTTTGGCCTAGAGATGGGCGTTTGGAATGGCGTTTGCGGGGGTTTACCAGTGATCACGTCGAGACATTTCGCTCTGGCGGCTTTTCCGGAGAGAACGATCCGTGAGAAAAGGGGAGGTGAAGACGCGGCAAGGGCGGCGCCATATTCGATGTTTACGTCGATTACGAAAGGACCGACGACCCAGAAAGAAAAGCATCGCGTCCACCGCCGAACGTTTCTTCTCGTCTGGGGCTCACGCTTCGGCGGTCACAACGCCGCCTTTTCCGCTAAAAGATTGAGCGGCGCCTCCTTTGCGAGGTTGAGGCCCGCTTCATAAAAAACACTTTTTTTCGGCAAAAAAGACCAATAGCGTCAATCACGTTAACGCGATGTCGTCGATTTCTTTCAGTTCATCCGTGCTGAACGAGGTATTTTGCATGGCTTTTAGATCGTCGATGATCTGGCTTGGTTTGGAGGCGCCGATCAAGACCGAAGTGACCCCAGGATGGGCTAAATCCCAAGCGAGGGCCATCTCTGCTAAGCTTTGGCCTCGCCCGAGCGCCAAAGTGTTCAATTGGGCAATTTGATCAAGTTTCTTCGGCGTGAGCGCCGTCTCTTTGAGGAAGCGACCATCCGTCTTGATCCGCGAATCCGCCGGAACGCCATGGAGGTAGCGGTCCGTCAAAAGTCCTTGGGCGAGCGGCGAAAAACAGATGAGCCCTTTTTTGAGCGCGCTCGTCGTCTTCAATAGGCCGTTTTGCTCAATCGTCCGATCAAAAATCGAATATCGATTTTGGTTGATAATAAACGGAGTATGCAGGGATTTTAGGATTTCGGTGGCTTTTTCCAAGCTTTCACCGTTGTAGTTGGATAGGCCCACATAGAGGGCTTTGCCACTCTGGACCGCCATCGCCAAGGCGCCCATCGTCTCTTCAAGCGGGGTGGCGGGGTCCATCCGGTGATGATAGAAAATATCGACATAGGGAAGACCGAGCCGTTCCAAAGATTGATCAAGCGAGGCGAGGAGGTACTTCCGGCTCCCCCAATCGCCATAGGGGCCATTCCACATGCGATAGCCTGCCTTGGTCGAAATGATCATCTCATCGCGATAAGCATGAAGCTCCTCTTTGAGAATCTTGCCAAAATTTCGTTCGGCCGCCCCTTCGGCGGGGCCGTAGTTATTGGCGAGGTCAAAATGGGTGATACCATTGTCGAAGGCGGTAAAAATCATCGCCTTCATGTTCTCATAGTCGCTTTGATCGCCGAAATTATGCCATAAACCTAACGAGAGGCGCGGCAGTTTGAGGCCAGAGTCTCCGCTCGGGACGTAAGTCATCTTCGCATAACGCTCGTCTGATGGGGTATCCATGTTTTTAATCCTTCACTTTCGCTAAGAGTTTTAAGAGTTTGAGGTTCTTCTCGCTATAGGGCGGATATTTCATCTTGATCTCGGCCTTCCCCTTCACGAGGACGCTTTTTTGATGAGAGAACGTCTTGAAGGAGGCAGCGCCATGGTAGGCGCCCATCCCGCTTCGACCGACGCCGCCGAAGGGCAGGCTGTCGTTGGTGAGGTGCATAATCGTCTCGTTCCAGCACCCCCCGCCAAAAGGCGAGATGGCGAGGACGCGCTTGGCCTTCTTTTTGTTCTTCGAGAAATAATAGAAGGCCAAGGGCTTATCTTTGCTGTTGATGAGACGAAGGAGATCGTCGAGATGACGAAAACTCAAGATTGGCATGATCGGCCCGAAGATCTCGTCCGACATCACCTTGTCCTCCCACGTCACGCCATCCATCACGGTCGGTTCAAGGGCTCTTCCTTCAAGATGGCCCCCGACCACAATTTTCTTCTCATCGAGAAAAGCGGTGACTTTGGCAACGTGCTTATCGCTGATGAGATGGGGAAAGTTCGCGTTAAGATGCCCTTGCTTATCATAGAAGAACGCGCGCACGTATTTTTTTACCGTGGCAAGATAGGCGTCATGGACCTTTTCATGGACGTAGAAATAATCTGGCGCAACGCAGGTTTGACCCGCATTGAGGAATTTGCCCCAGACCGTCCGCCGCGCCGCCAAATCGATATCGGCGTCTTCGTCGATGATGCAGGGCGACTTGCCGCCGAGCTCAAGTGAACACGGGGTGAGATGCGGAGCCGCTTTAGCGAGGATTTCCCGCCCGGTCACCGCGCCCCCTGTGAAGAAGATATAGTCATATTTTTGATCGAGAAGATCAGCATTTTCTTGGTGGGAACCCAAAATCACTTTGATCAGGCCCGGATTCCCGAACTCCTCAAACATATCCGCCATCACTTTCGAGACGTTGGCGGCCGCCGAAGCGGGTTTAATCAAAGCGGTATTGCCTGCGGCAATGCAGCCGATAAGCGGTTCCATCGCCAACTGGAAGGGATAATTCCATGGGGCGATGATAAGGCAAACGCCATAGGGTTCTTGAAGCAAATAGCCATGGCTCGGGAAGTTGACGATCGAGGTACGAACCCGTTTGGGTTTGGTTTCTTTCTTGAGATGCTTGATGTGATAAAGACATTCTTCAAGCACGAGATAATACTCGGTCGAGAGAACATCGAATTCGCCTTTGTTGAAGTCGGCGAGGAAAGCCTCGTCGAATCGTTTCCGGTATTTGAGAAGAAGCGAATAAATCTTCTCTAACGCTTCTTTCCGAGCCTGTAAAGGCCAGGTTTTTCCGCTCACGAAATAGTCTCTTTGGCTTTGCACCAGTTCCGCTATCATATGTTTTACCTCGACCTTATGATAAACCCGACGAAGAGAAAAAGAAGCGAAAAGCACCCAAGAAAAGGTCCCTCGTTCTCCTTCGGCGTTTTACGCAAAGGCCAATTCGCCCCTCGCCTTGCCGGTATTCTCCTTTGTTGAAATACCGATTTCTTTGAGGAAATACCGAAAGGCGGCCGCGTCTTGATTTAGCCAGAATCCCCGGAGTTTATGAAAACATCCAAGCAGGCGTCAAAACACCCGAAAGTGAAATAGCTGAGCGGAAATAGGTTGAAAAAGAGAGTTTTCTTGACCAAAAACCCAAAAGGATTATCAAGAAATCGTGAGGCATCCATCGTTGGAAAGCAAAGCCGGCAACCCCATCGATCTTCTTGGGGCAAATCCATGTCAAATCCACCACCCGACGAAAAAGGGCAAGGTTCCGCCCCTGCTATATATAGTCAAGGCGAATCAAGCGAGAGCATCGTCTGGTCTCCGAAGTCAGAGACGGCGTTCAAGAAGTTCTTATTTATCGGAGGCGAACCCATTACGAGGGACGCCATTCGCTATTTGAAAACGAGGGCCCAAAGAAAAAAATAAGTCAGAACAAGCGGACGGCATTCGCCCTCTGTTTTTTTCGCGCAAAAAGAAAGCCCCGCCTGGAAGAAAACCAGACGAGGCTAACAGCAAGATCAACTAAGAATCAAAGACCGAACTTCTTGATCGCGGCCCAACGATCCTCGGCATACTTCTGGCACTTCGCGAGAAGTTCCTCGGCGTGCTCTGGATTGACGACCGGCAACTGCGAGAAGCGAGTCTCATGCATCACGAAGTCTTTAATCTTCGCGAAATCCGGCTCTGGGCAATCGAGCTGTAAGCCCGGCTTGCCCTCCGCGACTAAGCGCGGATCGTAGCGGAACGTGGTGAAGTAGCCGCAGGCCACCGCATCCTTTTCCTCTTTGATCGAGTTAGTGAGACCGCCTTTGATGCCTTGGTTGACGCACGGGCAATAGCAGATGACGAGCGAAGGTCCGTTGTAGCTCTCGGCTTCTTTGAGGGCCTGAATGGCCTTCATCGGATTGGAGCCTAAGGCAATCTGAGCGACATAGACGTGACCATAACTCATCGCCATGAGAGCCAAATTCTTCTTGGCTTCTTTCTTGCCAGAGGCCGTGAACTTGTTGATGGAACCGGTCTGCGAGGACTTCGAAGCCTGGCCGCCGGTGTTCGAATACATTTCAGTATCGAGGACAAGGACGTTGACGTCCGCTTCATTGGCCAAGACGTGATCGAGTCCGCCATAGCCGATATCATAGCTCCAGCCATCGCCACCGATGATCCAAACGCTCTTATCGAGCAAGTCGCGGTAGTACTCTTTGAGTTCTTTGACCGCGGCGTTCTTTGAGGCTTCGACCGCTTTGACGAGATCGGGGATGAGTTTGCGGGCTTCTTCCCGGTTCTTAATGACGGCGAAGTATTTATCGATGAGCGCTTTGAGTTCCGGTTCGACATCGTCCGCCGCTTTCGCAGCGTTGAGGATGCGAATGATCTGCATCATCTTGTAATCGGACGCGATCCGCATGCCAAAGCCGTATTCCGCGTTATCCTCGAAGAGGGAGTTGGCCCAAGCCGGTCCTTCTTTGTTGGCGTTCGTGGTGAACGGAGTAAGCGGAGTCGAGCCGCAATAGATCGAGGAGCAGCCAGTCGCGTTGGCGACGAGCATATCCTGACCGAAGAGCTGGGTGACTAAGCGGTAGTACGGCGCCTCGCCGCAGCCTGCGCAGGCACCCGAGACTTCCATATACGGCATCATGAAACCAACGCCTTTGACGGTGTTAAGCGGATAGATGCCACTCTTGTACGTCGTCTTCTTATAGAGGTAGTCCGCGCCATCTTGCTGGGCGAACTGGCTCTTAGCCTCGACCATCTTGAGGGCGAAATTCGTGGTCTTCGGATCGCGGGCAAGCTGAGCTTTGTTGCCCAAGCATTCCGAAGCGCAGAGGCCGCAGCCGACGCAGTTCATGCTCGAAACCTGGATGCGGAACTTGAGACCTTTGGTGCCCGGAAGCGCCGGCATCGGATCTTTGAGAGCGGTCTTGACGATTTCTGGCGCGGCGGCGAGTTCTTCTTCATTGATGAGGAAAGGACGGATGGTCGCGTGCGGGCAAACGAAGGAACACTGGTTGCATTCAATGCAGAACGCCGGATTCCAAACCGGCACCATATCGGCAATCGCACGGTGCTGGCGGAAGGTGATGTTCGGCTCCATTGTGCCATCTTCGAGTTCGTATTTGAGGAACTCGCTGGTCGGGAGCTCATCGCCATCGAGCTTATCGATGGTATCGACATAATCGTCAAAGTATGTATCTCCGCTGTCGATCTTGTTGGCGACTTTCTTGACCGAAAGTTTGACCCATTCCGGATCAATGGCGACTTGGCGTAAGCCTTGAGCGCCGGCATCGATGGCTTTCCAGTTGAGTTCGACCACCGCCTGGCCTTTCTTGGCATAGCTCTTCTCGGCAAACTTCTTCATCCAGTGCTGCGCCTCATCGTAAGGCATGATCTGCTGAGAGAGATAGAAGAAGGAAGCCTGCAAGGTCGTATTGGTATGGCGGCCCATGCCGATCTGCTGGGCTAACTTGTTGGCGTCGATGACGTAGAACTTAGCGTGCTTCTCCGCGAGAAGGTGCTTCATCCGATTCGGCATGACCTTATAGAGGGTCGCATCATCCATGTCGGTATTGAGGAGGAAGGTGCCGCCATCCTTGAGGTTGGCGATGATGTCGAAGCGCATGATATAGGTATCGAGCGAGCAGGAGATGAAGTCCGCGTTCTTGACATAGTATTCCGAATGGATCGGCTCTTTGCCGAAGCGTAAGTGCGAACGGGTGACACCGCCGGCTTTGCGGCTATCGTATTGGAAGTAGGCCTGGGCATACTGGTGGGTCGCATCGCCAATGATCTTGATTGACGACTTGTTGGCCGAAACCGTGCCGTCGCTGCCTAAGCCGTAGAATAAGCACGAGGTGTAATTGTGCGGAACGCTGAAGGCGGTATCAAGCGGCACGGAGAGATGGGTCACATCGTCTTCGATGCCGATGGTGAAACTGGTCCAGTTCTTCTTGGCGTCGAGGAAATCATAGACGCTCTTGACGCAATACGGCTGGGTATCCTTACTCGATAAGCCATAGCGGCCGCCGAGGATCTGATCGAAGTGACGGCCCTCTTTCATCATGGCCGCGACGACATCGAGATAAAGCGGCTCGCCTTCGCTGCCGGGTTCTTTGGTCCGATCGAGGACGGCGATCTTCTTGACCGAAGCCGGGATGGCTGCGGAGAGAAGCTTGCTCGAGAACGGACGATAGAGGTGGACTTTGACAAGGCCAACCTTCTCGCCTTTCTCAACGAGTTCTTTGACGACTTCATCGGCCGTTTCGCAAACGCTTCCCATGGCGATGATGACTTTGGTCGCTTTCGGGTCGCCTTCATAGACAAACGGAGCATAAGGACGGCCAGTGAGGCGGCTGGCTTCTTTGAAGTACTTCTCCGCCACTTCGATCACGTGATCGACGTGGGCGTTCTGCGCTTCGCGAGCCTGGAAATAAATATCATCGTTTTCGGCGCCGCCGCGGGTGACCGCGTGGGTGTGCGGGTTGAGGGCTCTCTTGCGGAACTCCTCAACTTTGTCCATCGGAAGGAGTTTCTTCCACTCTTCCTTGTCGACGAATTCGACGTTCTGGACTTCGTGCGAAGTGCGGAAACCATCGAAAAAATGCATGACCGGAAGCGAGCTGTCGATCGCCACAAGGTGGGCAACCGGGGTCAAATCCGCGATTTCCTGAACCGAATTGGAGCAGATCATCGTGACGCCAGTCTGACGGCAGGCATAGATATCAGCCTGATCGCCAAAAATCGAAAGCGCACGGGTCGCCAAACTACGGGCGGCAACATGAAGGACAGCGGGCAAAAGCTCGCCGCACCACTTGTAGATGTTCGGTATCATTAAGAGCAAGCCCTGCGAGGCCGTATAGGTGGTCGCTAAGGCTCCGCCCTGAAGCGCGCCGTGGACAGCACCCGAAGCACCGGCTTCGGATTGCATCTCGACGACTTTAACCGGCGAACCAAAAAAGTTCAGTTGGTTTTTCGAGGCCATCACATCGACGGTTTCAGCCATCGGGGATGACGGGGTGATCGGATAAATCGCCGCTATTTCGGTGAAGTAGTAGCTTTCCATGGCGGCCGCGGTATTGCCATCGACCGACTGCATGGTCTTTTTGATATCTTCAGACATATTTTATTTTGTCTCTCCTTGTCCGTTCATTAGTATAGGTTTATTGCGCGAAAGTTACAACGAAGGAAACATCAAAAAGCCCCCTGAAAGGGGGCTCCTTGATTGATGGGCCCAAACTCTTTTGCCCGGCGAAAGAGAATGGCGTTTCTCCCCCCCCTGACGCCGCAATCGTTCCCATAGGAAAAAAGAATCAAATCTTTTTCTTCCGCTTTGGATTCGGCGATGAACAAAGTTCAGCAATCCTTTTGCTGCCGTCAAGAAGGCCGGGGTCGTTGACCTCCTTAAGCGGGCGTTCGTTCACAAACAAAAGCGGATGAAGAGCTGCCTTGAACGAAAAAAATCCTTCGAAACTTTGTAAAATAATTTTTAAACTTTTTTTGGAGGCAAAACCGGCTCATCCGGTTGCTGCCCACGAACAGCGCGCTCGGGGGCGGAAGGAAGTTGGCTTTGCCAAGAAAGACCGAGAGAGGACCCTAGCAAAAGAACATCTCTGCGCTCGACATCGGAAGAAAAAAGGCATTTCAAGGGAGGGGAATACCATTAATACTGAAAAACGTCCAAGCGGAAGCTTGAACGTTCAGCGTTTCTTCTTCGCAGCCTTTTTCCGAACGCTCGCCTCGCGGTCGACCAACTTTTTTAAAACATGGAGGTCTTCATCGTCCAGCCAAGCGGAGGGATCGACCAAGCCGCCAGCGGAAGTCATCTTGGCATAAACAAAGCTGGCGATCGTCGGGTATTGGGCAAGCTCTCTCTTCGTCGCCACCACCCGCTTCGCTTTCGGCTCAGCGGATTTGACCGCTTCTTCTTGGGCGATGTAAGCTTCAAGTTGGGGGACGAGGTCTTTGAGGTTCAAGGACGGATCCATCCGCACCAGCGGGGCGAAATATTCGAGGTCATCCGCCAAAACGTCGCTGTAGAGGCCCACCATCCTTGAGAGCATATCCAAAGTAACCACCTTTTTCGGGGTTTTCTTCAAAGGCGATAAAATCCTCTTGATTCGAGTCAGGGCAGGCTTGTTCATAATCTTCTCTTTATTTATAGTCCTCGCACCGCAAAAAGGGAAGGTTTTTAAACAAGCGGCAAAGCAAAAGGCAGGCATTTGCAGCCTGCCTTCATTTGCCTTTGGTGATCCCTGAGGGACTCGAACCCGCGACCCGCTGATTAAGAGTCAGCTGCTCTACCAACTGAGCTAAGGGACCATTTATCGGCGCTAAATACTCTATTACTTATTCACCTTTGGTGCAAGGCTTTTTCTTCAGCGAAAGAAAAAGGCCTCTGCCATAAGACAGAGGCCAGGAGAATCGAAGATAGAATTAGGCCGCGACAGTGAAAAACTCAATCGCAGTGATGACGCAGTACTTGTCAGTTGAGATCGTCAATGATTTGCCAGCAATCACAACAAACGAAACATCTTCGCCCGTGATGTTGGTAAGGGCAACCGTTGGGGCGTCGCCAACCGTGAAGGTAGCAAGTTTGGTAGTCGACCAACCATAGGCATGAATGACCACCTTTGCCACATCGACGTTCAGTGTAAGAGCCAAGGAACCGGGATCCGAACTCGCGCCGAGTTTCAAACCAAGGACTTTCGGCCCTTGGGTATTGTTGGCCTGGTAAGCTTTCGCCACAGTAACTGCCGTCACCGGGTTCGCGCCACTGATCTTATACGTATCGGCGGTAAAGAGGGCTAAAACGCCGTCGTTATCCAAGGCGCCATAAGGTGAGGTCGAAGCCGCGCACGGAATCGCCGAGAAATCAAATTTGGCAGCAGAAGTATAAGTTGCTTGAGAAACGGCAGTGAAGGTGACGGTGACAACATTCTTGACGTTGGCTTTGAAGGAATAGACACCCTCGACAGCCGTCAAGGCCTCCTTGGCATAGCCATGGTCAACGGTGATTTGGCCAATAGCGTAGCCGTTCTCCGGAGTCGCAGTGATTGTCACCGCTTCGCCAAAGGCAAGTTCGCTCTCTTTGCTGAGAGCGATGGAACCATTTTCAGCAGTAGCCACGCTGGCAGCGTACTTATAAGTGTAAGCCGCATCGGTCGGTTTGACTTCCGTGGTGATGACGCCTTCAAGTTCGACCGTCTTGCTTGAAGAGAAATAGTCAACGATGCCCTCGATGGTGATGTAGGAGCCGAGGGTTAAGGTATCAGCGGTGAAGTCTTGCGGGTTGCTCCAAGCGCCGGTGTAGTAGCCTAAGCCACTATCCGTCTTGGTCAAGCCCGTCGCGGTCTTGCTGCAGCCATAGACGAGGACAACGTCGCCGGTCGCCGGATCCATCAAGTAGCCGTTGCCATACTTTAAAGTGCCATGGTTTTCAGCCCAGATGCCCGAGATGTGAATGACTTTGCTATCGGCCGCCGTATAAGCGGTAACGTCTTCGATCGTCTTATCGGAGATAACCGGATCCACTTTAGCAGCAGTCGGAATCACAATACCCATAATCTCTTTGGTGGCGTTGTAATCGCTGCGGATGACCTGAAGGGTCACGGCATCGCCAATCTTGAGGTCTTTGGTGGCTGCGTTGGTCTTCCAATCCTTCGGGTTGGTGAAGACGGTCGCGTTCTTGGCGAAGTTGTAGGCAAGTTTGCCAGTCGCCGAAGCGCCATAGACGGTGATGGCATCGCCCGTCGCGCCATCACTCTTGAGCATGAAGTTGCCATAATCGGTGCCGTCGGTGTTGGTGCCGGTCCATGCCGAGATCTTGCCTGAGACATAGTAGGTATAGAGTTTCTGCTGATCCGTTAAGGCAGCGACGCCATCGCTGGTGAGCGGAGCGGCCGCCGTTCCGCGGTTGGCGAGAGCGACGCCATTGATGCCGAGGATGACCGCCGAGAGCTGTTTGGTGCCGTTATAGTCGCAGCGGATGTAAACGATGTCGAGCATGTCGCCCACCGCGATGACTTTGGTCGCGTCGTTCGTCATGAAGTCTTTCGGATTGGCGAATTTCCAAACCTTGGTCGTCGCGTTGAGAGCGAGGGCCGAGAGGCTCGCGGACGCGCCATAGACGATGGTGTTGTTGTTGCCATCGGCGTCGGTGACGTTGAAGTTGCCATAGGTGCCGCCATCGCTTCCGGTTTTGAAGGAGGCGACTTTGACTTGGCTGATGTAGGTATGGGCGCCATTGGTGGCGCCATCTTTCATCCCGTCGGCTAAGCTGACGGCCATATAGTCTTTATCGGCCGCCAAGACGGTGACATCGACTGTGTCTTGGAGCGTCCCCATCGCAACCGTGATGGTCGCCGTGCCCGGGGCAACGGCAGTCAAATAAGCGCCGATGACCGAAACGATGGCCGTGTCGCTCGAAGTGATTGTCATCTTGCCTTCGTTGATGAGCTTGGTCGCGTTGCCTTCCGGCGTGGTGGAAATTTCAATCTGAAGGTTGCCATCGCCGACATGCCAGCTCCCCTGAAGAACTGTCTTATTGGTGATCGTGACCGCGGTATAGACCGTTTCCGATGACGAAGAACTGGATGGGGTCGAAGTGGTCGTGGACGAATCTGCGGCTTTGCTCGAAGAAGTCTGACCACCGCAACCCGCCAAAACGAGCAATGCGGAAGCCATAAGCGTAAGAACTAAACGTTTTTTCATGTGTTCCTCCTTTAGTTCCAATTTCTGAATCTGCTAACCGGGCTTTATGCTAACGAATAGCCCTATATGAAGCGGCTAAGCCGCCAGATACCTGATAGTATACGTCACTGCGTGAACGTTTCGTTATGAATATCGCGCAAAAGCAACTCATATTTTTTGACGCGGACAGAGCCAAGAATCGCAGCAACCAGGCCATAGATTAAAGCGGCCCCCGAGAGCGGGAAAAGAATCATCGAGACAATGAACTCCGGGCAATCGGTAATCAATTGGTTCTGCTGACCTGGCTTAAAGGAAAGCCGGAAGAAAAGCAAAGCCAAAATCAAAGCGATGGCACCTAGGCAAATGGCGCCCATCCCCGAGGCAAAGCGGTTGCGGCCGCGCTGAATTTCAGCATGGGAAGCGCGCGAAAGAGACTTAAGATCGGCGGTTTCTTCGCCATGGTGGATCAAATAACCACAGCGGGGGCAAACGTAAGAGATCTGAGTGCCGTCTTTGAACACGGCAGCGTTCTTCTCTTCGGTCGCGCCTTTCGCTTCGACCTCTTTTTCATTGATTTCGTAACCGCAGTGATAGCAATACATTTTGTTCACCCCACCAGGACCAAATCGCTCGAAAAACGCGGCAAAATTTGATATTTGACACCGCCTGAAGCGGTGATGTGGTAGCCGAGAATGCCCTGGACGGTGAAGCTCTTGCCGATATATTTATCTTTGGAGGTATAGGTCAAGTTCGGGTTGGTGGCGTCGGGTTTGTAAACGAAAGTGACATAGATGGCGAAGAAGAGGGTCTCCCCGCTCGCGCTCTCGCTCTTGAGATAAAGGGTGTGCTCGCCGCCATCGTCGCTGTCGTAGGCGTTGTAGCAATAGAGCGTGCCCGTCAAATTGATGGCGCAGAAGAGAGCGTCGGTGTCCCCTTCCGTCAGGACTTTGGCCGTGCCGGCGGTCGCGCTGGTCGCTTTATATTGGAAGGTATAGAGCGAATACTCATCGGTATTATCGGCGGCCTTGATCAGAACCTCGGCCTCCTTCGGGTCGATGGGATCCGAATTGACGCTCGGGAAGGTCGCGCCGGTAATCTGGAAGCCAAAAGTTTCGTCATCTTCGGCGACGCCGGAGACTTGGATATAGGTGTTGACTTTGGTGAAGCGCGAAGAGACGGCGCTCATGCCTGTGAAGACGTTGACGCCGGCGTATTCGCCATCCGCAACCGTCGAGCCGGTCTCCTCGGAAAAATAGGATTCGATATAGAGGATCTTGCCAGCATAGCCAGCGACGGTCCCCGTCACCCGGACTTTAGCCCCGTCGTATTTGTTCTTGTGCGTCGGGTCTTTGATCTTCGCAACAATCTCGCGCTTGATGTCGAGAAGCGAGATATCCTCATAATCGCCATAGTTGAATAAGGGGGCAGGCAAACCCGAGAAGAGATTGAACTTCAGGGCTTTGGCTTGGCTTTCGGCCGCATAGAAGGTATCGCTATATTGCGGCATATCGGCGACGTTTTTGACCCAAGAAAGGCCATTTTGGACGATGTAGAGGTTCAAAAGATGAAGCTCGGTATAAGGAGCGTTCTTCGTGGTGAAGTTCACCCAGATGAGCGAGACGTAGCGCGTGCCGGTCGAATCGTTCTCCGGCGCCTTGTATTCGCTGAACGGCGAGGAGACGACGATCGTGCCGTTGGTGTTGGCCTCTTGGAGTTGCGCTTTGGTGAAGTTGCTGGCTTCTTTGCCATATTCTTGAATCTGGCCGGTCGATTCGGGGGTATCGATGCCCCAGAAACGGGACTTGATGGTCGCGCTCGAAGTGGTCTTAATGAGCGGGGTAAAGTGGGCGGTGTCGCCATCGATCGGCGTGTAGAGATTCACTTGGCCGATGCCATCTTTGTAGAAATCGCGTCCGGCATAGTCGAGAGCGAGCGCGACCGAGCCGTTGTTGAAATAATCGACTTCGGTGATGCTCGAAGAACCCGAGGTTGTCGAACTCGTGGGCTCGCTCGAAACAGGGCTGCCGGGTGACGAAGAAGAGACGGGGGTGCTATTGCCCCCGTTCACGCAGCCGCTCAATAGAGCAAGCGAGGCGAGAAGGCTGAGAAATAAAGGACTCTTTTTCATGATCGTTTCTCCTAAATGGCTAAAGTCGTTTGCTGAAAAGCGGAACTAAAGGCATCATCAATGTCAGTGCTCCCCTTGAAAACCCGGGTCAAGATGCCGCCGACTTCCGTGCGGGCGGTCGCCGAGCCTTTGACGGCGGGCGAAACCAAGAAATGGCCGTCGAGTTTGGAAACGACATCGCCAGCCTTGACGAGGAGCGAATCAGCATTTTCTTCGACGTAGCTCTGGTAAAGATCGGTGGCGTAACACGATGTGCGGACGGGCGAATAGCCTTGCGAATCAACGATGCAGAGTTTGGTGTTGATCGCCGTCGAGGTCAGGTATTTGGCGAACTTATAGGCGTATTTGCTTCGAATGGCATTTTCGCTGTCGCTGATGCCCGTGCTGTTAAGAACCGTCAAAGTGAGACCTTGCGAGACGTAGAGCGGATTGTCGTTGCTAAAGGGCACCGCCACCGCTTCGGCTGTGAAGTTGCCTTCGGGGTCGACGTAACCCGTGCCGCCGGTCGAGCCGATGGTGAAGAGGCACTTTTCTTGCTTGAACGCATCGGAGCCATAGGTGCCTTGGCTTCCTTCGGTCACGAGGAGGCCATCATCGTAAGCCGTTTTTAATTCTTGGACCATCGCCTTGGCCTGCGCGTTATTGAAATCGACGGAGCATTTGCCATCGCTGGCAATCGAAAGATAAGGGATGTTCCGCTGATAGGATTGCGTGATAAAGAGGTTCGAATCCGAATCATAGAAGATCGGCGCGATCAAATCGGAGGCCGCGGGTTGCGCTTTGATGTAACGGGCAAAATCGAGAAGCTGGCTCCAGGTCATGGTGGCGAGGAAATCCTTGACCGCCGTCACGGTGCCTAAGGCAGCGTTAGCCCCGCTCGGGGTATAGGTTTTGCCAAAGGTGATAACGCGATCGTAATTGTAGAACATCGCCTCGCTCGATTTCATAAACGGCAAGGAGTAGATTCCCTTTTTGGCATATTGGGTGCCTTCTTGGTAGAAAGCGGGGACGAAATCCGAGACGGCCCCATCGCCGATCCAACTCTCCTTGCCAAAGCCGATCGACGCATCGTCGATATACGAGGATAAATCGCAGACAAATCCGCGATTTTGGACATCGGCGGCCAAATAGTCGGCCACGTGATCCGGATAGGCGATTGCCAAGGTTGGTACCACGCCGGTCGCGAAACCGTTTTTGATCTTGGATTCGATGTCGCTATAGCCACCCTGATAAGAGCAAGTGATCGTCAAATCGACTCCATCGTTCTTTTTCACAAGCGCCGAAAACGCGGCGGCGGCCTTCTCATAGCTGGCCGCCAAGGAAGCACCCGAGGTGTGCCAAAAGGTTATTTTGACCGCGCCTTGGGCAGCGGAAGTCGACGTAGCGCCCGAGGCGAGAGAAGTGTTGTCGGGAACACCGCCCCCGCAACTGACGAGGCAAAAAGCCAGCCCTAAGAAGAGCGATGAAATCGGCAAGAAACGTTTGTTCATGTGGTAAACCTCCAAGGGCTGACTCAAAATCCAGAAATCAGATGAAGAAGAACTACTTGATATCCTTCGTCGCGGCAGCGTACTGGGTGTTGAACTTATCGGTCCAATCCGCCTCGGTGTACGTGCCTTTGGTCAACGCGTAGACCATCAAGGCCGCCGCCGCATTGCGGCAGCTCGAGGAGCCAAGGAAGACCGGAGAGCTGTACATCTCGTCAAGCACTTGCTGGGTGTAGGTGTTGCTGCGGGCCTTCAAACGATCAACCGTCTTGGTATCATAGGTGTCTTCGTCATTCGAAGCCAAATACGTTGCGTCTTGATAGCTCGACGTCCGAATCGGCATGTAGCCCGAGTTGAGGGCCCAGTTGACGGAATTCTTCGTGGTCGTCATCGTCTTCCAAAGGAGATACGCGCCTTGCTCCCGGAGTTTGGCCGCTTCGTCGCTGCCATGGCTGAGGACGCAAAGCGACGGGCCTTGGGAGATGACCTTCGGATCTTTGCCCGCGGCATGCGGAATGCGGGCGACGCCGACATCCATCGGGTTGGCGGCGGCAAACTGATAGGAAACGCCACCGGTCGAGCCGACGGAGAAGAGGGTGTTCTGCAGCGTGAAGTAGGTGTTGGTGTAGTTGCCGCCGGCGCTGCCCTTCGAGATGATATAGCCAGCGTTGGCCGCATCATGGAAGGTCTTGAGCAAGCCCTTCATGTTGGCGTTATTGAAGTCGGCCGAGCCTTTGCCCGTGGTCGGGTTGATCGAGGTGTAGGCATAGCCATACTGTTCGGCCAAGGTGATGAAGAGGTTATCATCCGAATCGTAGGCGAAGACGGAATGATAGGCTTGGTCGGTCTTCAAGATCTTCTTATCGGCAGCCAAGGATTCGTTATAGGCAACGATGGCCGGGCAGAAATTGGTGAAGAGCTCTTCCCAGGTCAAATTGTCAAAATATTCTTGACCCAAAGCGCGGCCTTCGTTGATCACGTGGCCAGTCTGGTTGAGGATCAAACCATTGAGGACATCCTTATTCCAGAACATCAATTCGGTCGATTTCGAGTTCGGCAGCGAATAGGTTCCACTCACGGAATATTGCGAACCTTCAGTCATGAAAGCAGTGATATAGTCGGCTTTATCGGCCGCGCTCATTCCAATGCCCGTATCCGTGCTGTCGATGAATTGATCCATATCAACGGCTTTGCCGTAGTTCAAATATTCAGCGACATGATCCGGATAGCACTGAACGACATCCGGATAGGAGCCCGCGGAGAAGCCTTTGATGACATCTTCCTTGAGTTCGTTGTAACTGCCCGAGAAATAGGACGGAACCGCTTTGTATTGCGGATATTTCTCGTTGAATTCCTTGATGTAGTTCTCAAGGTAGGGTTGGGTGGTCTTGCCCGTGGTGTTCTCGTAGGTGATGACGATCTTTTGATCGTCCGGGATGCTGGTCGTCGAAGCTTCCGACGAACTGCTGGTGCTTGGCGTGCTCGAAGCCGGCGTGCTCGAAGCCGGCGCGCTGCTCGACTTGGCGACGCTGCTGGCGGCCGGGGTGCCGCACGACGCGAGCATCATCACGGCAGCGAACGATGTCAGAATCGTGATCGAATTTTTTTTCATAAAGACATTTTCCTCCTATTTTAGATTTGTCTTTAAGCCGAATATTTCGAATGTCAACTCATCGCTATAATCGTAAGGCATGAAGGGGATAAAGTCAAAAAGCCTCGGCCAATATTTTTCGTTCTTTTTTAACCCTTGATACCGGCGCGACCAACGCCGTGCATGATGTATTTGCGGAAAAGGACGAACAAGAGGAAGAGCGGAACGGTGACGAGCACGGTGCCCGCCATCTGATAGCCGTAGTTGACTCGGCCAGTTTCGGCATCGACAAAGGCAGAACCTCGAAGACCATTCGAGATCAAACGGTAATCGTTGCCTTTTGTAACGAGGTTCGGCCAGACATAGGAGTTCCACGTTCCCATGAATTTGAGAATGGCGATCGAAATCAAGGTCGGCGCTGCAAGGGGTACCATCACTTTCCAAAGGAAGGACCAATCGCTCTTGCCATCGACTTTGGCGGCGAGGTAGAGCTCGTTCGGGACCTGCTTGAAGTTCTGACGGAGCAAATAAATATAGAAGACTGAGACAACGAAGGGGACGATCATCGCAAGATAGGCTTGGTTCAAGGTCTGCTCCGTGCCGATCCAGCCGAAACTCGCCACGGTGATATAGTTGCTGATGACCATCATTTCGCCCGGAATCATCATGGTCATCAAGAAAACCGCGAAGACCGCATCGCGCCCCTTGAATTCGAGGCGGGAAAAAGCGAAGGCGGCCAGAATCGTCGTGATCAAGGTGCCAGCGGTCGAGAAGAAGGCCACCACCACGGTGTTGCGAAGATAGGTCATAAATTTGAAGGCTTGGAGAACGTAGACGTAGTTGGTCCACATGACGATCGAAGGGAAGAAAGTCTGATTCGTCTGAATGACTTCCTCGTTGGTCTTGAGCGAGGTGATGATCATCCAGTAGAACGGAAAGATTACGAGAAGGGCTAAGGCGCAGATCACCACGTACATGAGAACCGTGGAGACGATGTGACCGACTTTTTCTTGACGGCGGATCGTTTCGACGGTGCGGCCGGATTCGTTGATGGACAAGGTCAGATCTTTCGATTGCACCTTGGGAAAATTACCATAATGTTTTGTGTTCATGCTGGTTCCTCCTCAATAATGGACTCGCTTCTTCGAGATCCAAAGCTGGAGCAAAGTGAAGATGAGAATGATGACGAAGAGGAAGACGGCAGCCGCCGCGGCCCAGGCCGTGTGGGTTGAAAGGTTGATATAGATGTAATAGACGATCGTCTCCATCGAATAGTCGCCCGGCATCGTGCCCGGACCATTGAATAAGCCGACGACGGCGGTGTATTCCTTAAAGGCGCCGATGAAGGATGTAATAATGATGTAAAGAATTTGGGGCGACATGAGCGGAACGGTGATGCGCCAAAGCACTTTCCAGTGCGAAGCCGCGTCGATGCGGGCCGCTTCATAGTATTGCTTGTCGATGCCTTGAAGCCCCGAGAGGAAAATCAGAATTTTGAAGGGCAAGCTCGACCAAACGATGTAGATGCATAGCGGAATCATGCCCATCCAGCGAGTCGCGCCATAAATCCAAACGGCATCGGTATGAAACAGATAGTTGATAATGCCGTTTTGATCGAAAAGGACGCTGAAGACCATGCCGACGGCAATCGCGTTGGTGACATAAGGGAGGAAGAAGACCGTTTGGAGAAACTTCTGGAACCACTTAATCGAATTGAGGCCAACCGAGATCAGCAAAGCGATCAAGGTCGAAAGCGGCACGGTGAGGAAGACGATGATAAAGGTATTAGGAATCGCATAGCGGGTGAAAAACTCCTCGTAGACCCCGTTATAGGGCGTCAAATGGAGAATCACGCCGAAGTTCGAAAGAGTGAAGCCATGGAAAGCGCCGGTCGTGTAATCATAATCGTTCATGAAGGAAATGAAGATGGTGTTAATCAAGGGGTAGACCAAGAAAATGATCACCATGATAAGGGCTGGGGCCAGGTAAAGCCACGCCTTCCAGTTGTTTTTCGAAGCGACGTCTTCGATGTTGGTGACTTGGTAGGCTTTCGCCTTTTTCTTGTTGGGGGAAACCAAACGAATCACCGTGTTGCTCTTTTCGTCATAGCCTTCCTGATAAGCGGGGCGCTCGACGAAAAAATCATTGGGGGCGGCTAGGGATTTTGCTGCGTTCTCTGCCATTATTCTTTCGGTGCGGAGCCCGCGTTTTCCGGCTCGCCCTCCTCCAAATAAATCCGTTCTTCGCTCTCCTTGGAGAAAATGAAGAACTTCTTGGCCTTCACGGCAAGACGAATCGCGCCGTGATAAAGTTCATCGTTGTTCTGAATGACGGCTTTGAAAGTCGGCTGGAGGCAGGCGGGGTTCTTGCCGACGACGTAGAGATCGCGGCCCAGAATTTGAACCTGTTGCACTTCGGCCGCAAAACTCGGGGCGGCAGTGGCCGGGTTCACGACCAAGCCTTCGGGGCGAATCGCCACATAAAGCGGCTGATCCGCGATGGCGGTCTTGGTTTGGAAAACGCAGTCATCGCCAATAAAGATCCTGCCTTTTTCGATGCGGCCTTCGAAGACGTTGATCGGCGGGGTGCCCAAGAATTGGGCGACAAAGAGATTCTTCGGCGAATTGTAGACTTTCTGCGGTGAATCAATCTGCTGTTCCTCGCCGAGTTTCATGACGACGATTTCATCGGAGATTGACATCGCTTCTTCTTGATCGTGAGTAACGAAAACCGTGGTGATGCCGGTCTCTTGCTGAATCCGGCGAATTTCTTCGCGGGTCTGGAGGCGGAGGCGGGCGTCGAGGTTAGAGAGCGGTTCATCGAGAAGCAAGACTTTCGGCCGTTTGACCAACGCCCGGGCAATCGCGACCCGCTGCTGCTGACCACCCGAGAGTTGGGAAGGTTTGCGCTGGAGGTATTCTTCGACCTGGACCAAACGGGCGGTTTCATGGATGATGTCGTCCCGCTCCTCTTTCGTGAGTTTGCGGTGATCGATTGCCACGTGGGTTTCGGCTTGGACATCGGAAAGATTAAGCTGTTTCTTCAAGGCTTCAATCGCCGAGGCTGTCTGCTCTTTCCCGACTTTGTGGAATTCGACGAAGAGTTTGGTTTGTTTTTTGTCGAAATAGGTCTTCAAATCGCTGAAACGGATGCTTTCTTTCCGCATGAAGGCGGTAACTTCATTGACGAAAGAAACGGCCCGGACGTCGTCCACCACTTTTTTAAGGCCGACAAACGCCATTTTCGCGCTGTAGTCCTTTTCTAAATCCTCCAAACTCGACACTTTGACGTTTAAGACGCGGGCGACCAACTCGTGCCCATCGTGCAAGTGCATGATGGCGACCGATTCTGGATGGCCGAAATTCTTCAAGAAAGCGCGGGCTTCGTTGATGACGCTATCCATCTGGCTCGTCTGATAGCGATCGTTCAGGCGGCCCGAGAGAGTGACGTCGCAGACCTCATCCGGCCGCACGTCGTTAATCGTGGCCCGGAAGACGGTGTCATAGAGCGCTTCGGAAGTCTGCTCTTGGCTTTCAACGAGCGATTCGGGCTTCACGATAAGCGGGAATTCGTTCACGAACATCTTATGAACGGCTTCCGGCGCATTCTTCAAGGTGATTTTAAGGGTCAGCATCTGCCCATCAAGAGCGGCGACAACATCGTAGCCTTTGCCTTTTTTGAGGCCGACCCGGCTCGCCAAACGTTTGATGGCAGCCAAGATGCCTTTGAGCTCATCCTCGGGCTTCATCGTATAGGTATAGGCCAAATGGAAATCGAAGAACGCCGACATCGGCACCTCAACCTTCAACGAGGTGAGCGGGAACTCGATGTTCTTGTAAATCGTCATGTGCGGATAGAGGGCGTAGTTTTGGAAAACAAGGCCAATCCCGCGTTTTTCAGGCGAGAGGTTGGTGACTTCTTGGTCGCCGAACCATACCTCGCCGGAAGTCGGCTTCAAGAGGCCAGAAATCATGTAGAGCGTCGTGGACTTGCCACAGCCTGACGGCCCAAGCAAACCAACGAGTTTGCCATCGGGGACCACGAAATCAAGGTCTTTGACCGCGATGGTGTCGCGGATGTGGCGCTTGTTGTCACCCGGGAAGATTTTCGTCAGATTCTTGATGCGAATTTCCATAGTGTTCGCTCTCCTTTTCCTATTTCTTTGTCACCACGGTGCCATCGTCGGCCACCGTGTCGTTGATCTTCAGCGCATCGTCTCGTTTCTTAATGCGGAGGTCCTTAATCCGCGTGACCAAGAATTTAATGTAGTAACCCGTGAAGATCAGCAGGATAACGGAGAGGGCGACGATATACGGATCGAAGGGGTTGGAGAGCGTCAGAGAATTTTTGAAAAGGACGCAGCGCCCGATCAAGAAGAGAATCTCGGCGGTCCAGCAGGCGAAATAGGCAAAGGCAATCAGCGCTTGCTTAAGGAAATTCTTATTATCGACCCGATTGAACTCATCGTTCTTATAGCGATTTTTCATATAGCGAAAGAGGCCGAAGGATAGTCCGGCGAAGAAAATAGTGAAGATCACCAAAGTCAAAGTCATCGTCAAATTATAGTTGGCAATCGGCGCTATTGCGCTGCCTGGAGCAAGGAAACGAACCGAACCGAAGCGCCAAGTCGAGGCCGAGTGACCGAGGGTGGCGTATTTGGTATTATCCCAAACGTCACAATAGAGTGAAGCGTTTGTTACATCGAGCGAAACGACTTTTTCATTCTTGAGATTCTGAAAGAGAAATTGGAAGGTGCCCGAGGGCGAGATGTTGAGGAAGGTGGTTCCGCGGATGGTGCGCACTTCGGACGTGCCATCTTCGAAATTAATCCGCAGACGGGAGTTGGTCAAGGAAGCGAAACGCATCCGAATCGAGTATTCGCCCGATTCGATTTCCGCCTGATATTCCGTATAAGCCGACGACAAGGTTTCGAATTCTTTCATCATCGTCGAGGCGTAGGTGCAATGAATCGAAGAGAAATCGCCGATGCGGGCCACTTGCGAAAGGGTGGTCGTCGGCAAGAAATCATCGAGAGAGAAGTTGGTTTGGGCAGCAATCTTCAGAGTCGGATTCTTCAAAATATAATTGGTGGAATAATCCGGCGTGTAACTATAGGTTGTGGTGCCATCTTCCGCCACCACTTTATTCTCGGCGACCAAATAGATGTTGACCATCATCAGGCTCTTGTAATCGATGGTCTCGCCTTTGCCGATCGGCAAATCGGCATAGCCTTGAAATTTGGTGACTGCCGCGAAATTCTGGCCGATCGCATCGTAGGAAGCGTTGCTGCTCGTGAGGGTCCCGATCGTCGAACGGACCTCGGTCGTCGAATCGGTTTTCGTCACGGTGTAATAGAAGGTCAGAGGGTGATAATCTTTCGTCTCATCGTAATTGCCTAAGAGATAATTGCGGCTCCCGGTATCGCCGATCAAGAAAGTGAAGGATTGATAATTGGCGGAATAGGAGCGGCTTTGAATGGCATAGGTGACATATTTGTCGTGGGCGGTCAAATCCGTGTATTGGCTCTCATCGAAATCGCTCCCCGCCGCCGAAACAGGAGCCGCCACTTGCGAAAAGGCCAGCCCGCATGAAAGAAGAGCGACGACAGAGGCAAGGACTACTGGTCTGGAAATCACGGGCGAACCTCCTTCAAAGTGGTGCTTCGGAAGCTGATTAGTATACATTTTATTTTCCTGCCCGCGCAATAGCAACTTTCTTCGCGTTTCTTTTTCAAAGAGGGGGAAAATGTAAGCGCTCCCTTTTTTTATTCGACCAAGGCTGGTTTTTCCCTGAAGACCAACAAAAACGAAATTGATGCGGGAAAAACGCGAAAACGGATGCAAAATGAGCTCTTTAAGGCTTCTCTTCCGCCCGGAAATCAACATGGGCGGTCTTTTGATGCTCCAGCTCCAATTCGGCTTCTTCAAGGCAATGGTAAATTTTCGAATCGGTCAAATCGACTTCCTCAATCCCCAACATATAATCAGGGAAGTCCTGCCTTTTCTTGCTGAACGCCATCAAAGAAAAAGAAATGAGAAGCGGGATGCCAAAGCTGACGAGCGAGAAGAGGACGATGGCGAAAATCAAGATGGCGCTTTCGCCACAATAACGTCCAAGTTTTACCGAAAGAAAACGGCTGTCGACCCGCCCAATTTTGTAGAGGGCTTTCCCCAAGGTTTGCCGCCCGCGTTTGAAGAAGAGAGGCGGAACGAAAAAGACCAGGACGGACGCGACGAAGACCGCGCAGGGCACCTCGATCAACACGAGATAAAATGAGAAGTAGCGGGTGTCCTCGACGAAGTGAGGTGCATAAACCGTGAAATAGCCTTCGGCGTGATCGCTGTAGTAAGGTCGATAAACATTATCGGAATATTGCTGATAGGTCATCGTGGCGGCGCTGTTTTTGCTGATGGCACCCCCGCTTTCGACAAAATAAGGAACGTCATCGTAACGGAGGGATAAACGGAACCCGTCGTAGTCCGCTTCGACGGTATTTTGGGCTTCGGACGAAACTTTGCCGCCTAAAAAAGTGAAGAACTTCGTTAGACCTTCTTCGTATTTGTTCATGACCTCTTGACTCGAAAGCGTATCCGAATTGCCGGGATAATAGGCCGAAAGGAGCGAAAATTGCCCATCGCTCTCAACGTAGAGGCCACTCTCGGAGCGGTTTTCTTCCATCCGTTTGCTCCGCATCTGGCTTTCGGGGCTCGCCAAAAGGGCGGCCCGGAAGCCGACAAAGAGGAGGATCGCCAACGTCAGCATCAATAAGGCGTCGATAAGATCAGCGAAAATCCGCCGATGGAACATCGGGTGAAAATATTCGATTTTTTGGGGTTCAGCTTTTTCTTCCATAGGCCCTCGCTTTTTCAATTGCCAGATAGTCATCGTCAGTGACGACCACGCTTCGGGAAGCCATATCGAGAAGGTCTTTATTGTAAGGGTGAAAAAGCAGCACAACGAGGCTTGCCATGGCAAAAAGGAGCGAAATCAAGGCGACGATGTCGAGAGCGGGAAGATCAAAGAGATTGCTGACGCTGGCAAAATAGGCCAGGGGCAAGAAGGGGATAAAGGAGAGATTCAGCACCGCCTGATAAACGCTCATCAGCGCCCGTTCGCCTCGCGGCAAAATCCAAAGATTGTCGCTGCCAAGCCGCACCTCTCTTAGGAGAACCATCCCAAGCGTCTTCCCTTTCGAGTTGACGAGAGGAACGAGGATGAAGAGGATAGATCCCGTGAAAAAATGAGTGGCATAGCAGGCGATAATCAACGCCAAATCGAGCCGCTGTTTGATAGCGGCATTAGCCTCAACAAGGCTCCGATAGCCCAAAAGCGGATCGTCCGCCTTTAGTCCCTCCCCCGTCGTCAAGTTTTGGAATAGGGCGTGATAAAAGGGCAGAAAGAAGGAGCTCGAAAAGGCGCTGTAGTCGCTCTTGGCCTCTTCGGTGAGACTGTCCTTCGGGTCGAGAAGCGGGGTGAATTCGTTTTGATATTTCTCGACGAACTTAGGTAGGCCGTTCGAGGCGAGATCTGAAGAAAAGAATGGGGTTTTGTCGTAGATTTTGTACTTTTCAACAAGTTCGGGAACGCTGGCGCCGAGTTTGTTGACATAGAAAACATAGAAAGGATTCCCCTCGCTATCGCTTTGCAATGCGCCCATAACGAACTGTTTTTGGGTATAGGCTAAATCCGCATTGAAATCCGCGGTGCCCGCCACTTCTTGCGACAAAAGCTTGTTGTCATAAAGCAAACTCATTTCCGCGCTGGTATTCGTGTTGGTTTGCTTTTCAAGGTCGTCAGCGTTGACCGCCAGGCGGGTGAGAGGGAAGCTGGCAACGGTGAAGATGAAAATCCCGAAAATGAAATAAAGAAAGTAATCGGCTAAAGCCAAAAGAATCCGCTTTGGCTTATTTAACGGAAAAATGTCGAGGGTATTTGCCTGAATTGAAAGGAGCTTGGTTTCTTCCATGAGGTTAAACGAGTTGGCGGATGCAATCCTCTTCCGGGTCACCAAAGAAATCAGGCGAGCACTCAAAGCATGGGATTCCTTTGCGAGAGCAGAGCTGTTTGATGTCATCTTTTAATTCGCTGCGGAAGCCCACGTAAACGGCGCTAGCTTTCAAGGGGCCAATCTCGGTGCCTTTCTCACAATCGAATTCGTCCTGATAGAATGCGCCGCCTAAGGAGTAACGGATCTCCCCCTCCTGCTCCCAGCTCTTTGATTTGCCAAAGAGGTTGGGGATTGGGCCAGAGAGCGCGAAAGATTTTTGCTGAAGAAAAGATAAGAAATAGCAGGTGACATCGGTCGAGGCCTCGCCATATTTTACCTCGCCTAAAGCCTCGTTCTGATTGAGGATGCCCTTGAGCACCTCTTCAACGGCTTGGCTTTCATATTTGATGGCAAAACCGCGATAACCATCGGCATAGGCGACCCAAAGGACCCGATTGTTGGGCTTTTTGCCGAAAGAAATAATCGACGAAGCGCGGTAAAGAGCTTTGAGAAAAGGCAAAAGCGAGGAATGAATCGTCTCTTCGCTGTAGCCCGCCGAGAGCACCATTTCTTTATTGACGCGAATCATCAAATCGCACGGATCGTTCTGCCGTTCGTAATTGAGAACCCAAAGCTTGTCGTTCTTCAACGAAATGAAATCGCGGAGATCGCCACTTTTGTATTTATAGAGATACTGCTGCATATATCCTCTGTAGCGGGCTTTCTTATTTCTTTGCGCCTTCATCTTTGGACGTTTCTTCTTTGGCGGGGACAGCTTCGCCATTCTCATCGGGTTTCCCGCCTTCGAGAGCCGCTAAATCTTTCATCGCTTGCTCATCGCTTGCCAGTTCAGGCTGATCGTCTTCCTTCGTCAAATTGACTTTCGGCTGATCGGCAAGGGTTTTGCTGGCGTTTTCTTCGTCTTCCTTCTTTTCGTATTCATCGAAGGAGGTCATGTGAACGGCTTCTTCGCGGTTCTTATTGAGAGTGGAAAGATCGAGGATCGAATCCGCCTGAGCAATCGCGGCCACCTCGGCATCCTCTTTCTCGTTTTGCAATTCGGGGAACTGGTCAAGGTGAGTCGAAGCGTATTCCCCCATCGAATCCTCATTGTCGAAGAAGAGCGACTCTTTTTTGCTGACCGCCATCGTCTTGGCGAGCCGATCATGAAGCGACTGGTGGGTTTTGCTCATTACAAGAACCATGTAATCAATGACGGCGAACAAGACGTAAAGCGTCGCTCCGATATAGGCCCACGGGAGCATCACGAGCATTCCCAAGGTGGCCACCGCAAACTGCCGAATGAGTTTCTCTTTCCAGGTGACGTTAAAGCCATCGGACTTCACTACGGCAATCGACATCGCCATCTTGCCTAAGGTTTCGCCCTTCTTGCGGCAAAGCGGAATCACGAAAAAGAAAATCAGCTGAAGCGGGGCGAAAACGATTAAGGCCGAGAGCCAAATGTCTTTGTTCTGCGTCGAATAGCGAATCGAGTAATAGGTTTGGACCGACGAGGAAGAAGCCTCGCCCGTCATATCCATCACCGCGGTGCCATAGATGCCGTAGACGCCGTTGGTGCCGGCTGAATTATACATATAGGTATTGAGGGAGCTTAATGTATCGTTCTTCGTGAGATCGACCTTTGAAAGAAGAACTGGCTTCTTGCGGATATCGACCGCCGTTCCCGCATCATTGAGGGCATATTTGAAATACGGCGACTTGTCGCCCGCAAGTTGGCTCTCGGCCGTCACGTCGGTAATCGTGGCCGGATCGGGGAGCAGCATCACCTTCCGCTCAAAGTAGCTGAAATAATCATCGGCGCTGAAAGTTTTGGTCCCGTAGGTGTCGGTATTGGCCATCTCGATGGTACGACCGTTTGTCTGATGATCCTGATAAATAAAAGTGGTGTAGTAATACCAAGCCCGGTCATAGTATTCTTCGTAGCCGGCCTTCTTCTGAACGCTTGGGGTGTTCGACATCCCGATGGTATCGGTGAAAGAATAGATGTTGACCGAGGAAATCTTGCCATCGCCGCCATAGTTGGGGTCAAGAAGTTCCGAATCCGCGGCGAACCGATACATTTCCTGAACGGCTTCACCCCCACCAATCGCATTGAAGAAATAGGTCGAAGTGACAAAATTAAAAAGAATGACTGTCGGAATAATGACTGAGACGGCATCGATGAGATAGGCAATGAGGCGTTTACCGAAACCGGCTTCCTTGACATGGGTATTCATAGGATTAGTCTAATCGCTTAAACGAACGCTTACCATAGGTAAATTTTTTCTTTTCTTTTCCGCTTTTGCTTTCGGACATCTTTTCCCTTCTTCTCTTCGGAAAGAGGGTCTTTCAATATCATTAAAAGCGCCAGCCCAACTCTCTGTTTTGTCGAAGAGAGCAAAATAATTCCTCGTTTTGGCACTTTCTTAGCACTTCCGATTCAATAATAGCAACGAAGAAGAACGGAGAGATCCCAATGAGAGATTCACGCCTTTTTCGGGGAACCCTCGGATCCCCCTTCACCCTTAGGAGAATCAGGAATGAAAAAGAAGAAAAACGGAAAAGCGCAGATCCTGCTATGGATCTATGAGCGCTTGCTCGAAGAACGAAAAGTCGCCAAGGAAGATGTTCTCTCCCGCGAGAAAATTTCCCCCATCACCTTCAAACGTTATCTTTATGACATCAAGGATTACCTCGAGATGAACGCATCCGAGTACGTCCTGGTCTACGCTCGCCGCTACAGGGTTTACAAGCTAATCCGACGAAGCCCCGATGAGGGGAAAGAAGCCCCGATAGCTACGATCGGCTCGCCGAAAGTTGCCTATCACTAGACGACGCCAATTATTTTCAACCGATTCAAAAGAAGCGGGATGCCTATCGTCGCGATTTAAAAGCAATCGTTTCACCGATTCTTTCGCGATGGCGCGAAATCCTACCCCGCAGTTTTTCCATGATTGAAAAGAGGATTTCAGAAAACATCCTTTCAAATCAAGACGAGAAGCTTTTTGCTTTTTCTTTCACTCCCACCAAACGTCTTGCGCCCGCATCGGCACGAAAACCGCGAGAGCCCTTTTGATCCATCCCAATCGAACAGTCGATACTGGTTTGAGAACCATTGACTCGATGAGTAGTTTATCTTCCGTAATTTCAGAATCCGCTTCGCGCGTTTTCTTCCTTGGTTCTTCCGCCTACGACTATTCGATCAATCCAAAAAATGGACTTTTCCCCAAGGTTTTCTCCGAAGCGCTGCCAAATCGAAAAAAGCCAGGCCTTCAGGAGCGATGGGGAAAAAGAATTTCTTTCTCTCGGATGAGCTTATATTCAAGCCGAAAAAGAAGCGATTGGAATCGCGTAATTATTCTGAAAGAAAACACAGAAATAGCCGATGCCATTTTCTGTTTATACAGAAGGAAGCGATAGGAAGCCTCGCTTTCACCCTCAGGAAAAATCGCTTCGGATTATCGCCTGCTTTCATTCGTTTTTTCAGGTAAGATCGCTAAGCGAACATCGTTTTGGTTGAACAAAAAAGGCCCCAGCTTTCGCTGAGGCCAATTTGTCGTGAAATCTCCGAATTAGTGGAGAATCTCGCTGACGGTGCCGGCGCCGACAGTCTTGCCACCCTCACGGATGGAGAACTTGGTGCCCTGCTCGAGAGCGACGGGGTGGATCAACTCGACGGTGAAGGTCACGTGGTCGCCCGGCATAACCATCTGGACATCGGTCGGAAGCGTGATGCTGCCGGTGATATCGGTGGTCCGGAAGAAGAACTGCGGACGATAGCCGTTTAAGAAAGCGGTATGACGGCCACCTTCATCCTTGGTGAGAATGTAGACGGTCGCGGTGAACTTATCGTGCGGGACGATCGAGCCCGGCTTCGCCAGAACCTGACCGCGCTCAACCTGATCGTGGGTGATGCCGCGGAGTAAGGCGCCGATGTTATCGCCGCCCTGGGCGAAATCAAGGGTCTTGCGGAACATCTCAAGGCCAGTGACGACGGTCTTCTGAGTCGCACGAATACCGACGATTTCGACTTCGTCGTTGATCTTGACCATGCCGCGTTCGACACGGCCAGTGACGACGGTGCCACGGCCCGAGATGGTCATGACGTCTTCGATCGGCATCAAGAACGGCTTGTCGTTGGCCCGGACCGGATCCGGGATGTAGGTATCCAAGACGTTAAGGAGCTCAAGAATCGGCTTGCATGCCGGATCATCGATGCTCTTCGCTTCGCCAGCGAGCTTGGCGCTGCCGCGAACGACCGGAGCGGTGTCGCCGGGGAAGCCGTACTTCGTGAGAAGGTCACGGACATCCATTTCGACGATGTCAATGAGTTCAGGATCATCGACCATATCGGTCTTGTTGAGGAAGACGATGATGTAAGGAACGCCGACCTGACGAGCAAGTAAGACGTGCTCACGGGTCTGCGGCATAACGCCATCGGCGGCCGAGACGACGAGGATAGCGCCATCCATTTGGGCGGCGCCAGTAATCATGTTCTTGACGTAGTCAGCGTGCCCCGGGCAGTCGACGTGGGCGTAGTGACGCTTTTCGGTCTCGTACTCCATGTGAGCGGTGTTGATCGTGATGCCGCGGGCCTTCTCTTCAGGGGTGCTATCAATGCCGGAATAACCGACGTCTTTCGCCATGCCCTTCATCGAAAGGACGTGCATGATGGCCGCGGTAAGAGTGGTCTTGCCATGGTCGACGTGACCGATGGTGCCAACGTTAACGTGGACACGGTCACGGTTGAATTTTTCTTTTGCCATTTGTAATTTCCTCCAAAAATGGTTTGCTTAGAAACGGGCGTATAAATGATAGTCTATCAATTTCGACTTCGCAATACTTTACCTATCGGTAAGGGTTAGCGCATCGACATGTTGGAGCTCTTCACGATGGCGTCTTGGACAAAGCGCGGAGTTTCGCCATAGTGATCGAAAGTCATAGTGAAGTTGCCACGCCCTTGCGTCAAACTGCGGAGGTCGGTGACATAACCGAACATTTCCGCGAGCGGGATGAAGCAATCGAGAACCTTGGCGTTGCCGCGCTGGGTCTCTTCATTGATGACGCCACGCCGACGGGAAACGTCGCCGAGGACATCGCCATAGTATTGCTCAGGGACGGTGATGACCACTTTCATAATCGGTTCAAGGATGACTGGATTGCACTTGACGCCGGCGGCCTTGAGAGCCATGGAAGCCGCGATCTTGTACGCCGCTTCGGAGCTATCGACTTCGTGGTAAGAACCATCGAAGAGGGTCGCTTTGATATCGATGATGGGGAAACCGGCGATAATGCCGCGGCTAAGCGCATCTTCGAGGCCCTGCTGAGTCGGCTTGATGAACTCTCTCGGAACGGAACCACCGACAATGGCATCGACGAATTCGAAGCCTTTGCCCGGGTTCGGTTCGAAACGAATCCATACATCGCCGTATTGACCATGGCCACCAGTCTGCTTGATGTAGCGGCCTTCGGCTTCGCCCGAAGACCTAATCGTCTCGCGGTAGTTGACCTGCGGTTTGCCGACGCTGGCTTCAACGCCGAATTCACGGCGCATACGGTCAATGAGAACGTCGAGTTGAAGTTCGCCGACGCCGCCGATGATGGTTTGGCCGGTTTCGTTATCGGTATGGACACGGAAAGTCGGGTCTTCCTCAGCCAACTTGGTAAGGGCAACTTCCATCTTTTCCGTATCGGCTTTGGTCTTCGGCTCCACTGCTTCTTCAAGCACTGGCTCCGGGAAAACAAGTCTTTCGAGGACGACTGGGACGCTCGGATCGGTCAGCGTATCGCCGGTGGTCGTGGCCTTTAAGCCAACAACCGCGCCGATTTCGCCAGCGTGCAAAACGTTGACTTCCTGACGGTGGTTCGCGTGCATAAGAACAAGACGAGCGATGCGCTCTTGCGTTCCCCGGCTCGAATTGAGAACGTAGGTGCCGCTCTTGAGAACGCCCTGATAAACCCGGACATAGGCCAAACGGCCAATGAAGGGATCGGTGGCGATCTTGAACGCTAAGCCGACAAAGGGGGCGTCATCGCTGACTTTGGCAACCCAAGGCTGGCCGTTAAGCTCGCCTTTTTCGCCCGGAATGTCAAGCGGCGAGGGCAAATAATCGATGACAGCGTCGAGCAAGAGCTGAATGCCCTTGTCTTTGAACGCGGTGCCGCAGAAGACCGGGAAGAACTTCGCGGTGATCGTGGCTTTGCGGATCGTTTTCTTGACGAGGTCGATCGAGGGCTCTTTGCCTTCGAGGACATCTTCCATGATTTCATCATCGTACTCGGCCAAGGTCTCCAACATCTGGGCGTGATAAAACGCCGCTTTGTCTTTGAGCTCATCCGGAATGGCGATCTCTTTCGGAGGATCATCCTTATTCTGGGTGTATTGCCAGCCCACCATGCGGACCAAATCGATCTCGCCGATGAAGCCGGACTCTTTGCCGATCGGGTATTGGACGGCGGCATACTTGACGCCGAGTTTTTCCTTCAAGGTGGCTAAGCACATTTCGAAATCGGCGCCGATCGCGTCCATCTTGTTGCAGAAGACGATTCTCGGAACGCCATATTTATCGGCTTGGCGCCAAACGGTTTCGGTTTGCGGCTCAACGCCGTTTTTCGAATCGAGGACGGTAACCGCGCCATCGAGAACGCGAAGCGAGCGCTCAACTTCAACGGTGAAGTCGACGTGCCCCGGAGTATCGATGATGTTGATGCGGTGTCCCTTCCAGAAACAGGTGGTCGCCGAAGAGGTGATGGTGATGCCCCGCTCCTGCTCCTGCACCATCCAGTCCATGACGGCAGTGCCTTCGTGGACCTCGCCGATCTTGTGGGTGCGGCCGGTGTAATAGAGAATACGTTCGGAAGTCGTTGTCTTGCCCGCGTCGATGTGGGCCATGATTCCGATATTGCGGGTATGAGGGAGGTCGTAGGTCTCCGATTCGGTAATAACTAATTCGTCGTTGGCCATTTCTGTTTCTCCTTACCAGCGGTAGTGCGCGTAAGCCTTGTTGGCTTCCGCCATCTTATGCACATCTTCCCTCTTTTTGACAGCGTTGCCGGTGCCATTGGCGGCATCGATGATTTCACCAGCGAGTCTCTCGTCCATCGTCTTCTCATTGCGAAGACGGGCATAAGTGACGAGCCAGCGTAAACCTAGGGTCTGCTTTCTTTCCGGAGTGACCTCGACCGGGACTTGATAGTTGGCCGCGCCGATACGGCGGACCTTGAGTTCGACTTCCGGCATGATGTTGTTGATCGCGGTTGCGAAGACATCGATGGCCGGCTTCTTGGTCTTATCTTCGATGATCTTGAAGGAGTCGTAGATGATGGTCTGAGAGATGCCTCTCTTGCCATCGTACATGACCTTGTTGATCAAGCGGGTGACTAATTTCGAATTGTAAACTGGATCGGGAAGAACATCCCGCTTCTCGTGTTTTAATTTGCGTGACATAGTTTATTTCCCTTTCCTTATTTCGCCGCCGGAGCCGGACGTTTGGTTCCGTACTGGCTTCTGCCTTGTCTGCGGGCTTCAATGCCAGCGCAGTCGAGGCAACCACGAATGATGTGGTAGCGAACGCCAGGGAGATCCTTGACACGGCCACCGCGAATCATCACGGTCGAGTGTTCCTGAAGGTTGTGGCCTTCACCGCCGATGTAGGCGGTGACTTCATAACCATTGCTTAAACGAACACGAGCGTACTTGCGAAGAGCCGAGTTCGGCTTCTTCGGGGTCATCGTTCCGACACGGGTGCAAACACCGCGTTTCTGAGCGGAAGGCTGATTGGTCGCTTTCTTGGTGAGGTTGTTCCATCTGTGGCCGAGAGCCGGGGTCTTCGACTTCTTTGCGGCAGTCGTTCTTCCCTGTCTCACCAGCTGATTGATTGTTGGCATTTTGACTATTTTCTCCTTTGCCTTTGATACACACGTTTCCCAGTGTGTCAATTCGGTTCGTAATTAAAATGGCAAAACTGCCATTTCCTTACGTCCGAGCGAAACTATACACGTGCTCTAGGGAAGTTGTCAACAGGAAAATTAACGGCCTTTATCCTTTCGAGAATTACCCCGAGGATTTCGGAGGCAGTTCTCCCTCTTTTTTTGGTGGCCTTCTCCCCGATCTCGGTTTCTGAAGATCCGGCCCAACGAGGCAAAAGAAAACCGATCACCCACTTATTCTTTTTAAGGAAGAAACATCTCCCGTATTAGCGAATCCCAGCAAGAATATCAACGCCCTTTTTTCAAAGGAGAGGGGCGGCCAACGGATTCCATCTTATGAATCCGCGCTAGCGGCAATCGCTTTCAGAAGCGCGCCATCCTTGGCTTTGCTAACTCTATTCGACCCTCTGATGCCTTTTTTGCCGACGATATTGAACGGATTATCAAAAAGGACCAAAGCAAATCAGACTCGCGATTCTCATTAATAAGCAAACCCCTGCCGGCAATCGCAGCACCTTCGTTTCCGAAGGCATGGGCGACTGTCTCCTAAGAAGTTATTGGCTCTTTCAAAGAAGGGGCCAGAAGATTATTTGGCGAAATAGCGGGAATAGGTGAGGGCGGCCAAGAGAAGCATGAAGGCGCTGATGATGATGCCGACGATATTGAGAACCCGATTGTCGACTTTCTTGGCCACTGCTAAGCCGATGATGCCAAGGATTAAGCCGAAGGTTCCGAGGCTTAGCACGCCAAAGATAATCGAAAGAATACCGAGGATGTGAGCCCCGCGGTCATCGATGACCTCAGGGGCATCGTAAGGGCGGATTCCTTTTTCGGTTTCCGGCAAAGAATCCGTATCGTTCTTGCTCCCGCAATAAGGGCAGAAACGATCGTTATCGTCGATTTGACGTCCGCAATGGTGGCAAAACATAAGGCGCTATCGTTAGCGCGATACGATTATCCCCTAAGTGAAAGAAAAATCAATTCCCCCACCCAAAAGAGGGATGGCAGCGCTTTTATTAACCATTTCTTAACCATCGTCTTTTTCTTTTTGGGACAAAGATGGCTTATCATATCTCTACCTTAGTGAGAGGGAATAACCGTGGAAATTTCCGAAGAAACCGCCAAAGCTTTCCTCTCAGGGGACCGCGCCGCCACGAGCGAGGTCTACCTAGCCTATCGGCGGTTGCTCTACTTCATCATCGTCTCGATTGTCAAGAATCAAGAGGATGCCGCGGATGTGTTTGAGGAGATGTTTACCCATCTCCTCGCCGATCCGCCTCAACTTGCTTCGCCAAAGAAGCTCCAGGCCTACCTGTGCGCAAGCGCTCGCCACGCGGCCATCAGCTTCGCCAAGAGACGGGACGCCCTGATCGACTATAGCGATCTCATGGACGTCTATGGCCAAGAAGAAAAAGACAACGATTACCTGCAAACCCTCTTAGGAGGATTGTCCGATCTTGAGGCGATCGTCTTCACCTACAAAATCGTCTATGAGTTTTCCTACCGTGAAATCTCCGCTCTGACGGGCATCCCCCGCATGAGTGCGAACCGCCTCTATCATGAGGCGCCCAAAAAGGCCCGTCGCCTTTATGGAGTCAAAAAACATGATTAACAAAAAATCGTATCGCCTTTCCTTATTAAAAGAGATGGACCGGCTGACCCCGGCTCTCGCTGGCTATCAGAACGTCGAAGTGACACCCAAGGTCGTTTCGACTCCGCACCACCGCCTCAATCCGCTCGTTTTCGCCCTCGGCGGCGCCTGCAGCATCATCGCTCTCGTCTTAGCTCTCGTTTTGCCGAATGTCATTCCTCTTTCACCCAAGCCGATCGACTACGATATCGCCAACGATGAACCCAATTATTTTTCCAGCCGGATTTTCAACGCAGTCATCACCGGCGATAAAAACTATACCTATACCGTTCCGAGCGAACAGCTGCCCGAAGAGAATCGAGATGATCGTTATCAAACTTATCAAAGTTTCACTGTTCTTGATTCATTCTATATAAAAACTTGTTTCAATACCGGAATGGCTCCCTTCTTTCCTGACGAATTTGCCAATCAACAAATCGATACGGTAGTTGCTTGGCTCAAAATTGAAATTCCTCGTGTCACATATTTTGGAAAACGATATTATAGCAATTACTTCCGGTCTTTTATCGTCTTTCGCTATGGTACTATCGTCCAAGGATTTCTCGGTTATAGAGAAGGAACACAAAATAGCAGTGATAATACCATTAACCCTTTAGAAACCTATTATTTTGATTCTGAGAAACTACTTACGCCAAATCACTTGGCTTTTGAAAACCAAAAAGGCGAATATATCTATGAAATCAGCATCAATTTGGGTGAATCGATTCGCGATGTCGAAATCGAAGGTTCTGTTCGGCCCTCTCCGTTTGATTCCGGCGTTTCTGAGCAAAAACAAATCCCCTGCAGCGTCGACCCCACCTCTTGGAGCAGAGACGATCTTTCAAACGTTGTCGCTTTGGCCCAAGATGCTGCCCCGTTGCGGGTCGATATCAAGGCTAAGGTTGTCGGCAAAGAGCCGAGCGACCGCCGCACCTTCTATGTCGAATCCGAAACGGAATCGGCATTAAAAACCGTCTTTTCCCAATACTACAAAATCAATGGAGCGATCTATTCTGCTGGCGATGTCAACATGAAGGTAGGCGCCGAAATCTCTTTCTTTTATTTCCGGCGTTATGAAGGTCCAACACCAAATTATCTTTGGCTCCACGTGGTTGAGATTCTTTAAGGGGAGGGAGGTTTCATAAAACCATGAAACTTAATAAGACGATACTGGTCGTTTTGGCAGCGGGCCTTTCACTCGCTGCCGCCCCCGGAGGCGGGGGGGGGAGAGAAAAAGACCCGACTATCGAAACAAACGCCGCTCCGATAGCGCGATTTAACCGGCAAGCCGAGCAAGAGACGCCAGAAGAAAAGCAGGATCCGGAGCCGTTAAGCCTTTATCCGGATACGGAGTGTGATTCTTATGAGCCCAACGACACCCCTACCCAAGCCACTCCTATCAGCCCCGACCAAAACGGGGAACCCACAAACTACACTGCAAGCATTCAAGCTACAATTCACCGCCATGTCGATATCCTAGGCGGAACACAGGGCGTCGATGAAGATTATTTTTATTTCAACGTTTATGGAACTGCGAACATTTCGGTCAGTTTAACGAACGTACCTAATCTCAATAATTACCGACTTGAGATATTTAAATCACAAAACGTCCCCTATTCGACGGCACTTGATTCTATAGCTTATCCAAACGGAAATGGAGCATCGTTTACGTACAATGGCCCTGGATTGGCAGGTACTTATTTCGCCAAAATTTTCGATCCAGATAATCGAAATTACGATGCCGATTGGTACTATGGACTTTCTGTATCCGTTTCTTATGTTCACACAAGCGAAACCATCAGCAACGCTCGTTTTAACAAAGGCTGCAAAGCCCTGTTATGGAAATCGGATTTTGATCCGGCCGGCATCGCGCCCTTTTCCATCTCGGACCGCGAACAAGTTGGCAGTTACACTGCCTTCCATAATTTGAATGAGAACCGCTTGATGAATGCGCTGCGGGCGGAGTCCAACGGCACTCGCATACCTCAGGCGATCCTTTATGTTTGGAGTGCTGACATCAAGAGCTACCTCATTGAAAAACTGTCCCTAATCAGCGCCGCTCTGGCTCAGCGAACCGATCAAGCCGAAACGCTTGTCATCAAAAAGGAATATTATTCTCAAACTGCCAACGGCATTCTCGCCACGCTATCGATTTGCTCATCCGCGATACCAGAACCTGCGGGCTTAATTCTTTCGATCTCCTTCACTCTGTCAAGTTTGCTGGTTGACCCTGTTCTTGATTTGATTTTCCCAGCGGAAAACCAAGTCAGGTTATCCAGTCTTCAAGGTTATGTCACCTGTCTCATCACCGCTCTGCAACTAAGCCAAGGAGTTGTTCAAATTCCTTGCGCTTATGCCTTGAGCGAAACGAATGAGCCCGGCATTGCCAAACAATTCGTGGACTATACGCCGACTTATCCCGATAGTGGTTTCGCTTTCGCCGGCGATGAGATTTCCGCCTATCAGCCAGGCGCGCTCGCCTATGGCAAAAGCTACTTCATCAAAGACAACTCCGATTTGTACAATATCACCCACGGCATCTATCAATTGAGCGCTGATGATGTCAATACGGATAACCCGGGTATTCCATTGACGGCAGTCGAACCGATCATTACCGCCGGACTATTAACCGGTGAATATCGTTGGTTCCATTTCACCCCCTCAAGCGATGGCTATTATCGGTTTTATACCGAGGGTAGCGCCTCAATGGTAATCGATGCCTGCAATAGAATGACCGCCGCTCAGCATAACGACACCCTTTTTGCAACGTCTACCCACACCTCCGATGGCCATAATGCCGAAGTCACCTGCTATGTGGCTGCCGGAACAACCTGCTATTTCCGTCTCCACGCGACTTCCTACGCCAGCGCTCCGGCATTTGTTTTCCGGACTTCTCTTGTTCAGGCAATCCACCTTCATATCTATACCGATCACTATGCTTACGTCGACAACAGCAGCCACCGCGCCTATTGCGTTTGCGGCGTCTCTCACCTTGAAGCGCACATGCTTTCGGCGAAAACGATAATCCGCCAAGGGGCAATTTACGCGAATTGCACCAAGTGCAACCATCTGATCAATGTTTCAGGAGGGGGCAGCATCGTCGCCCCGTATAACGCTCCAAGACCCACGGGCATCGATTCCGGAACCTTCGCGCAATCGCCTCAAATAGACCGCTTCGATTGTCTCGACTAATCCAGCAAAAAACGGCAGTTCCTCACAAAAGAACGGCCGTTTCTTCGTCTTTTTCATTTTGCCCTCGCTAAGGCAACGAAAAATCGATCGGATCCTGGGCTCTTTTAAAATCAGAGGAGAATTCGCCAAAGATAATTCGTTTTGGCGGGAACGAAAAAAGTCAAAACGACACATTTTGTGGCTTCATTGGCCTCATAAAAACGAAGTAACGTTCGAAAACAACCACGTGCATCCCCCAATTTCGCAATTCAGTTGAAACCGGAGATACTCCTAAATAAGGGAAATCTCTCAAGGAGCCAAGGCGCTTCAAAAAGAGCACTGAGGGGGTTTCTTGAGCCTTGGCTTGGGAGGTTAAAAAGAAGAGAGATATTCCATTTCTCGAAAAACGTTGGCTTTAAAGGTGTCAAACAACAGAAGCTCATAAGCCATTCTTTGTTTTCAATGCCGTATTTTTTGCGAAGTTCATTGAAAAAGAGCTCGGTTCGGCAGCAACATCAAATCTAATTTTTCTTCAGGTTCATCGTCAAGATCAAACGCGAGCAAGACTGAATCGCCTTTCCCATCGACGGTAATAAAGATTGACGCCTCGCTTTCTTCGGCCAAAAAAGACGCTTCAGGATAATGATTTCGTAATTCGGCAGACGGGAGGGCATGGGACATGATTCGGCCCTCCCAATATCTTGTAATATCATAATCATTGTGTAGAAGAAAAAAGAAAGGGACACCCTCTTTCGAGAGTGACCCTTGTAGCAATCGGAACACCTACTTCGTTTCGGGCTCTTCGAGCTCGTCTTTGCGGTCGTGGGCTTCGATATACTGAGCCTTGACCTGCTTCATCTTCTCAAGAACATCGAAGGAAGCGAGTTTCGCATCCTCCTCCGCATCGCTCAGTAAGCCCGTTCCAGCCGGAATGAGTTTGCCGGTGATGACATTCTCCTTGAGACCATGGAGGTTATCGCGCTTTGCCTTGATCGCCGCGTCGGTTAAGACCCGGGTGGTTTCCTGGAAGGAAGCCGCCGAGAGGAACGACTCGGTCTCCAAAGCCGCTTTGGTGATGCCAAGGACGAGCGGGTGGCCTAAGGCCGGCCGCTTGCCATTGAGAAGCGCCTCTTGGTTCGAGAGAGTGTAACGATCGATATCAACGCGGGTACCCGGCAGCAAGTCGGTGTCGCCCCCATCGATGATGACCATCTTGCGAAGCATCTGACGGATGATGACCTCAAGGTGCTTATCGGAAATACCGATGCCTTGAGCGGCGTAGACCTTTTGAATCTCCTTGATCATGTAGACTTCGACTTTCTCGACGTCTGCCACTTCAAGAAGCTGTTTCGGATTGATCGCGCCTTCGGTGATCTTGCCGCCGTTTTCAACGTGGTCGCCCACCTTGACCCGGAGCCGGACGCCGTATCCCGTCGTATATTCCTTCACCTCAGGGGCATTTTGCTCCTCGGTGCTCTTCGACGAACTTTCGACGGTGACAACATAACGGCCGTTGCCGTCGTCTTTGATCTCCTTGACCGTGCCATCGATCTCGCTGATGAGCGCTTCGCCTTTCGGGTTACGCGACTCGACGAGTTCCTGAACACGCGGAAGACCTTGGGTAATATCGGTTCCCGCCATGCCGCCGGTATGGAAGACCCGCATCGTTAACTGGGTGCCCGGTTCGCCGATAGACTGGGCGGCCATGATGCCCACCGCTTCGCCCACTTCGACGAGACGGCCGGTCGCCATGTTGCGGCCATAGCAATGCTGGCAAACGCCATTCTTGGTCTGGCAGGTGAAGAGCGAGCGAATCTCGACCTCCTTGATGCCGGCCTTGACGACGGCTTTCGCCTGAGCGTCCGAGATCATCGTATTGGCGACGACGATGACTTCGCCCGTCTTCGGATCGACGATATCATGCATCGAGAAACGGCCCGAAAGCCGATCCTCAAGTTTGACAATGACGGTATCGCGAGCGGTATCGCGAATCTCGCGGACCTTGAAGCCATGGTCGCAATGGCAATCCTCTTCGCGGACGACGACGTCTTGAGCGACGTCGACGAGACGGCGGGTCAGATAGCCAGAGTCGGCGGTCTTTAAGGCCGTATCGGCGCCGCCTTTACGAGCGCCGTGGGTGTTGATGAAGAATTCGGCCACCTTCATGCCTTCGCGGTAGGAGGAGACAATCGGAAGTTCGATCGCTTCGTTCTTCGGGTTCATGACGCAGCCCTTCATACCCATCAGTTGCTTGAAGTTATCAAGGGAGCCACGAGCGCCGGAGTCGGACATTTCAACGAGCGGGTTCAGCTTGTCCTTCTTCAGGACATCGGCCACCTCATCCTTGACCTCGTCGGTGACGCGGGTCCAGGTGTCGATGACGAGCCGGTGCCGCTCGGTGTCGGAGAGCATGCCTTTGTGGAAGATCTTCTCGACCTTGTCGACCTCTTTTTGCCCCTTCTCAACGATCTCGGCCTTATTGGTGATGGCGTTGATGTCGGAGATGGCGACGGTGATGGCGGCCAAGGTCGAATATTTGAAGCCCTGATCCTTGATTTTATCGAGGATGGCGCTGGTCTTGCTCGGAGCAAAGACGGTCGAAGTCGGATCGGCCATATCGTATTTATGGAAAACCATGTCGATGATGGCGCCGAGCTGCTTCTTCTTAATCGGCGTCTTGAGCGGGAGCGAGGCGATGTAGGCTTTGAGGACATTGCTGTCTTCATCGACCTTGTTCGCTTTGGCCCAAGCTTCGACGTCGGCATAAGAAACGAACCAGCTCTCAATCGTCTTGAGATCGGCTTTCGGATCATCGTTGATGTAGACGAAATCATCCGGGAAAATCTCGTTGAAGATGACCTTGCCAACCGTGGTGATGAGGTAGTCGTTCTCCACGTCGAGCGGCAAAGAATCCTTTAAGAGGTTATCGCCGAACGTCTTGTGGATGCTCTTCGCCCGAATCGCGATGCGGTTATGGAGCGAGATGCTCTTGGTCTCATAGGCGTCGATGACTTCTTGAACGCTGGTGAAAACCTTGCCTTCGAGCTCGGCGAACTCTTCATAGCGAGCCGCCTCTTCTTCGTTGGCGATCTTCTCGGCCTCATTTTGAATCTTGATCGAGCGGAGATGCTTGGCGCGGCCAAGGAAATCCTCGCGCGATTCTTCAAGGGTCAAGTAGTAGTTGCCGACCACCATGTCTTGCGACGGGATGACAATCGGCTTGCCATCCTTCGGGCCCAAGATGTTGTTGCTGGCTAACATCAAATCAAGCGCTTCTTCCTGCGCAGCCTTGCCAAGCGGGACGTGAACGGCCATCTGGTCGCCATCGAAGTCGGCGTTGAAGCCCGGGCAGACCATCGGGTGGAGTCGGATGGCGTGGCCATCGACGAGACACGGTTGGAAGGCCTGGATGCCCAGACGATGCAGAGTCGGAGCGCGGTTCAGAAGGACCGGATGCTGCGAGATGATCTCCTCGACGATATCGAAGACGATGCTGTCGTAGCGATCGATGATCTTATCAGCTTGTTTATGAGCGGTCACATAGCCCCGCTTGATGAGCAGAGCGGCAATGAAGGGGCGGAGAAGCTGAATCGCCATCTCACGCGGCAAACCGCACTGATACATCTTTAAGGACGGGCCAACGGCAATGACAGAACGACCGGAATAGTCGACGCGCTTGCCAAGGAGATTTTGCCGGAAACGGCCCTGCTTGCCCTTTAAGCCAGAGCTTAAGGACTTGAGCGGACGGCCGCTAGGACCGGTGACGGGCTTATTGCGGCGACCATTATCGATCAAAGCGTCGACGGCTTCCTGAAGCATACGTTTCTCGTTCATCAAGATAACGTAAGGGGCGTTCATGTCGATCAGCTTCTTCAAACGGGTGTTGCGCGAAATAACCCGGCGGTAGAGATCGTTCAAATCGCTGGCGGCAAAACGGCCGCCATCGAGTTGGAGCATCGGGCGAAGATCGGGCGGAATGACCGGGATCACGTCGAGGACCATCCACTCCGGCTTCTGTTTGCTATCGCGGAAAGCCTGAATCACTTCAAGGCGCTTGGTGAGCTTAAGACGGCGCTGGCCCGAAAAGGCCTTGACGTCCTTCTCAATCTCGGCGAATTCTTTGTCCAAATCGACTTCATGGAGCAGCCGTTTGATCGCGGCGGCGCCTTCGCCGAATTCGGCGCCGGTGTACTTGCTGATGAAAGCGCTGTTGGTAAAGAAATCGAACGTCTCGGCCGGATTCTGCATCTTGGTGATGAGTTCATCGGCCTTGAGGGCGTCCGCACTGCCTTCGGGGATCTGCGGCTTGAGGGCGTTGATCGCATCGACAAATTCAACCCGGGCGGCTCTCTCGTCGAGGAAATCCTTGTACTTCAAGACAGTCGAAGAACCCGGATTGAGGACGATATGGGCAGCGAAATAAATGACTTCTTCGAGTTGCTTCGGGGAAACGTCGAGCACGAGGCCCATCCGGGAAGGAATGCCCTTCAGATACCAAATATGCGAGCAAGGCGAAACGAGCTCAATGTGGCCAAAGCGCTCGCGTCTCCATTCTTTCGAAATGACCTCGACACCGCACTTTTCGCAAGTGATGCCTTGGTAACGAATCTTCTTGTATTTGCCGCAATGGCATTCGTAGTCCTTGGCCGGGCCGAAGATCTTTTCGCAAAAGAGACCTCCCATCTCCGGTTTTTGGGAGCGATAGTTGATGGTTTCAGGTTTCGTGACCTCGCCATGGCTCCAGCTGCGGATGGTGTCCGGGGAAGCAAGACCCACCTGCATCGCGGCTAATTCATTGATATCAAACATGTTGTTCTTCCTCCTTTACTCAGCGCCCGAGCCCGACTTGTCGCCAGTCGCAACGCCAACCGAGAGGCCTTCTTCCTCCGCCTGCTCGCTCGAAACCTCGACGGTATCGGGTTTGTCATCTTCGCGTGGCGAAGTGAGATTGCGGATGGCGGAATTGACCTTGCGCTCTTCGATGAGCGCCTCTTTGGCAAGAGCATCCATATCGATGGTCTCGTCCTCGTGGTTGTAGAGCTTGACGTCCATGCCAAGGCCTTTGAGTTCTTTCGTGAAGACCTTGAAGGCTTCGGGCATGCCCGGTTTCGGAATCGGGAAGCCTTTGATGATGGCTTCGTAGCACTTACGCCGACCAACGCGGTCGTCGCTCTTGATCGTCAACATTTCTTGCAAAACGTGGGCGGCGCCGTAAGCCTCGAGGGCCCAGACTTCCATTTCGCCGAAGCGCTGGCCGCCATTTTGGGCTTTGCCACCGAGCGGTTGCTGCGTAACCAAGGAATAAGGTCCCGTCGCGCGAGCATGGAGTTTATCATCGACCATGTGGACCAGCTTGATCATATACTGGACACCGACCGAGATACGTTCGTCGAAGCGTTCGCCGGTTTGACCATCATAGAGGATGGTCTTGCCATCGCTCGAAAGACCGGCTTTCGCCATCAAATCAAAGATTTCATCGTTCGAGACGCCGTCGAATACCGGCGTGGCGACCCGCATGCCAAGTTTGCGGCAGGCGAGGCCAAGGTGCACTTCAAGAATCTGGCCGATATTCATACGGGAAGGAACACCCATTGGGGAAAGCATCACGTCAATCGGGGTGCCATCGGGCAAGAAGGGCATATCTTCGATAGGCAAAATCTTCGAGATAACGCCTTTGTTGCCATGGCGGCCTGACATCTTATCGCCTTCGGAGATCTTTCTCTTTTGGACGATGTAGACGCGCACCTTCATGATGACGCCCGGCGAGAGCGGATCCTTATTCTTGCGAGTATAGATTTTGACTTTGAGCACGATGCCCGCGCCGCCATGCGGCACGCGCAAAGAGCTGTCTTTGCCATCTTTCGTCTTTTCGGCGAAAATAGCCATGAGAAGCTTTTCTTCCGGGGTCGGCTCGGTCTGGCCTTTCGGCGTGACCTTTCCGACGAGGATATCGCCTTCTTTGACCTCGGCGCCCGGGATGATGATGCCCGACTCATCGAGATAAGTCTTGGCATCTTCGCTGACGTTCGGGACGTCGCGGGTGATCTCTTCGTTGCCGAGTTTGGTTTCACGGCACTCAAGATCGTAGGCTTCGATGTGGATGGAAGTATAGACGTCATCCTTCACCATGCGTTCGGACATGATGACGGCGTCTTCGTAGTTGTAGCCGTGCCACGTCATATAAGCGACGAGGACGTTGTGGCCAAGGGCCAACTCGCCATTCTTCATGGCGGGGCCATCGGCGATCACTTGTCCGGCTTTGACTTTGTCGCCCACTTTGACGATCGGCGTCTGATTGATGCAGGTACCTTGGTTCGAACGGTCGAATTTCTGTAAATGATAGGTTCGGGTCTCTTTGCCTTCTTTGATGGCGATCGAAGCGCTGTCCATATAGGTGACTTCGCCATCGGCGATCGCCACCACGGCAAGGCCGGAGTCTTTGGCGATCACGCCTTCAAGGCCGGTGCCGACATAGGAAATCTCAGGTCGTAAAAGAGGCAGGGCCTGACGCTGCATGTTCGCGCCCATGAGAGCGCGGGTGCTATCATCGTTTTCCAAGAACGGAATGCATGCCGCGGCGATTGAGACGATCTGCTTCGGCGAGACGTCGACATAATCGACAAGTTCCTTGCGAGCGAGGGCGTTCTCGTCATCGTGACGGGTGACGAGTTCGTCATCGAAGATCTCCTTGACCATTTCCTTCGTGCCGTCGAAATCGATGATTTCGGGGGCAGAAAGATGGATGTTGGCTTCGGCGATATAATGGCCGCGCTCATCATCGGCCGAAAGGTACTCGGCCCGATCGCTAACGTAGTAATGGACCTTGCCGTCCTCGCCCTTCTTATGAAGGACGATGCGGTACGGGGTCTGCAAGAAGCCGTATTGATTGATTTTGGCGTAGGTCGAAAGGTTGTTGATCAAGCCGATGTTTTGACCTTCTGGGGTCTCAATCGGGCAGATGCGGCCGTAGTGGGTATAGTGGACATCGCGGACTTCCATCGAAGCGCGGTCGCGGGTTAAGCCGCCGGGGCCCAAAGCGGAAATACGACGTTTATTGGTGAGTTCGGCGAGCGGGTTCGTTTGATCCATGAACTGCGAAAGCTGGCTCGAGGCGAAGAACTCGCGGATCGAGGAAGTGAGCGGACGGATGTTGACGAGGGCTTGCGGTTTGGCGGTGTCGAGGTCGGTGATGGACATCTTCTGCTGAACCGTCTTGCTCATCTTGGTTAAGCCGATCCGGAATTGCGTTTGCAAAAGTTCGCCAACGCAGCGGACTCGGCGGTTGCCAAGGTGATCGATATCATCGGTTTGGCCGATGCCATCATGAATATTGCAGAAATAAGAGAAGCAGGCGATCATATCGGAAATCGCGACGCGCGAAACGGAAGGATGCGTCTCATCGCCGTTGAGCGAGAGATCGGTGCCAATGATGTTGGTCACCCCATCCTCTTTCTTGTCGTTCGCATAGACTTTGACTATTGTCACGTTGCTGTGATCGTCGAGTTTCTCGTTGACTTTAATCTTCTTGAGATGGGCGCCTTTCTCGAAGAATTCCGCATCGCGGAGCTCTTGGACGTCCTCTTTGGTAAGTTTGTAATCCTTGACGAAAGCTTCGCCGGCTTTGTTGGTGAAAATCTCGCCGTCCGCCGAAACGAGGTTCTCGGCTAAGACGCGACCGATCAAGCGGTCATAGACGCCGAGTTTGACGCTGTACTTAAAGCGGCCAGCCCGACCAAGGTCGTAACGCTTGTCATCGAAGAATTTCTGAACAAGGAAGTTGATAACGCCATCTTGAGTGATCGGCTCGCCCGGCTTCAATTTCTTGAAAATATCGATCAAGGCTTCGGTGCCGTTATGGATCGCCGAATCCTTAGCTAAGGTGAGTTTCATCGAATCGCTGTCGCCGAAGAGATCGGTGATGGCTTTTTCGCTTTCGATGCCTAAGGCCTTGAAAAGAATGGTCGCCGGCATCTTGCGCTGCCGGTCGATCCGGACCCACATGACGCCTTTGAGGTCGCTCTCAAACTGGAGCCAAGTGCCACGGGTCGGGATGATTTCGCCATTGTAGGTATGAACGCCCGATTTATCGGCGGTATCCTGAAAATAAGCGCCAGGCGAACGGACAATCTGCGAAACGATGACCCTTTCGGCGCCATTGACGACGAAAGTGCCAGAGTCAGTCATCATTGGGATATCGCCCATGAAGACCTCGTTGTCCTCTTTGATTTCGCCGGTTTGTTTATTGCGTAAGCGGAGGGTAACCTTCAGCTTGCTTGAATAAGTCAGATCCCCTTCTTTGCATTCGAGCGGGCCGTATTCCGGCGCCTCGAAGTGACAATTGACATAGTCGATGAAAACAGTGTTCGCATAGTTGGCGATCGGGAAGACTTCTTTTAAGACTTCGTCGAGGCCTTTCTTAATGAACCACTGGAAGGAATCGGTCTGGATTTCAACGAGGTAAGGAAGCGGGGTATCTCCGCTGATCTTCGAGAAATCGATTCGGTCGTTCCGGGCGATGGTTGGGGCGTACTTGGCGTCGTTGCCTTCATATTTCTTGCGATAGTTTTCGACGACTTCTTGTTCTTTAGACATTATGGGTGTGCTCCTTTGTGGCGGCAATGACAACATAGCCTTTATGACGGCCAAGGATCTCAACCTTATTAAATAAGGATAGGAGATGCGCATAGACGCTGTCGGCGCCTTGCTGACGGCGGATCACGATGATGAGCTTGCCCCCATCGACAAGATGGGAGAGCGCTTCGTCATAGATCCGATACGTCACCTTTTTGCCCGCCCGAATGGGTGGATTGGAGACTATCGTGTCATAGAGATGGGAGATGCTGGTGTAAACGTCGCTGGTGATGATCTCGATTTGCGAAGCGACGCCAAGCAATTTGGCGTTTTCTTGAGCACAAACGAGGGCACGAAGGTTCACATCGGATAAATCGACGTGACGCTTCGGGTCAGCCTTGGCAAGGATTAGTCCGATTGGCCCTATGCCGCAGCCTACATCGAGAAGACGATCTCCAAGATCGGCTTGGAGGATGGTTTCAAGCAAGAATCGCGTGCCATCATCCAAGCTGTCTTTGCTGAAGACGCCTCGATCGCTTTTTAAGGAATAAGTTTGCCCGCCGACCACACAGTGGACGACGATATCTTCATGGGCTAAACCCTCAACATTGTCGAAGTATTGCCCCATGAGGACACTTCCTCCCTAAAGAAGCCAAATCCCCGCCCCGGGGCGACGAACTCCGGGGAGGGGCGTGCCAAACAAGAGAAACGACTACTTGACTTCGACTTCGGCACCGGCATCGACAAGAGCCTTTTTGTGGCTTTCGGCTTCGACCGGGCTGATTTTCTCTTTGATGGTGCTCGGGGCAGCATCAACAAGCTTTTTGGCATCCATAAGACCTAAGCCAGTGATGGCCTGAACCGCCTTGATGACAGCAACCTTGCTGGCACTCGGGGTAAGGCCTTTGAGAATGAGGTTGACCTCAGTCGGAGCCTTCTTGACTTCTTCTTCAGCCGGAGCAGCGGCAGCCGCGACCGGGGCCGCAGCGGTGACGCCGAATTCCTTCTCAACTTCTTTGACGAGCGCATTGAGCTCGAGGACCGACATCTGTTTAAGGGTGTCGATGATCTGAGCGTTGGTTAACTTTTCAGCCATGGTATTTTTCCTCCATTAATTGACGGCACTAGCTGCGGGGGCAGCTTCGGCCGGCTTCTGATCGGCAATCGACTTAACGGCTCTAGCAAAGCTAGCGACGGGTTCATTGAGAACCATGCAGAACATAGAGAGCAACACTTCCTTGGTCGGAAGTTTGGCAACTTCTTTCATGACCTCGGCGTCCACTATCTTGCCTTCGACGAATCCACCGCGGACCACGAGCTTATCGTGGCGACGGGCGAACTTGTTGACAATGGCTGCACCGCTGCTGACGTCTTTCGAGAAGACGAAGGCATTCGGGCCCTGAAGGAAGGACGCATCGACAGTGACGCCGTTATCTTTGAGGGCGCGAGCAACCAGCGTGTTCTTGTAAACACCCATGTGCGCGTTTTTCTCAGCGAGTTTGCGACGAAGTTCTGTCAGCTCGGCCACAGTCAGTCCCTGATAGGAGACGACAACAACGGTCGAACTATTCTTAAGGCCATCCGTGATTTCCTTGACGGAATCTTTCTTGGCTTGAAGAACATCCTTGTTCATTCTTATGTTCCTCCTTTCTTTGGCGACTATGTGATGCTTGATATAGCCTTGGTAGGTTATTTGTGAATGCAAACCTCAGCAATCTGAAGTATTAAGGCACGTGCCGGTTGCGATCTTAGGTATAGCAAGCGATTCACCGAAGTAAAGCGGATCGGATCGATTTAGTTTAGTTGCGGGCGTCGAAGGTGATCTTGATGCCAGGACCCATCGTGGTATGAACCACGGCGGACTGGATGAAGAAACCTTTGACGGTCGACGGACGGCTCTTGGCCACCGCGTCGCAGACAGCGAGGAGGTTATCGACGATGTCCTTATCAGCGAAGGAGCAACGGGCGACCGAGATGTTGAGGTTGCCATCTTTATCGACACGATAAGCAATCTTGCCTTTCTTGATTTCCGTGATAGCCTGGCCGATTTGCATCGTGACGGTGCCCGACTTCGGGTTCGGCATTAAGCCTTTCGGGCCTAAGACACGGCCCATTTTGCCTAACTCACCCATCATATCCGGGGTGGCAACGATGACATCGAAGCCGAACCAGTTTTCATTCTGGATCTTCTCGAGCATATCTTTGGCGCCGACGAAGTCCGCACCAGCGGCCTTCGCTTCGTCCTGCTTGCCCATCGTGAGGGCGAGGACTTTCTTTGTCTTGCCGTTGCCATGCGGGAGCACCAAAGTGCCGCGGATGAGCTGATCGGCTTGGGTCGGATCGACGTTGAGCTTGAAACTCACGTCGATGGTCGAATCGAATTTGGTGACGCTGGTCTTTTTGAGAAGCGCAGCGGCCTCTTCAAGCGAATACTGTTTGGTGGTATCGATCAATTTGAGGGTTGCTTCGTACTTTTTGCCATACTTTTTCATGGTGATTGCCCTCCTTATTTGTCGACGGTGATGCCCATCTGACGGGCACTGCCTTCGATGATTTTCTTTGCGGCGTTGATGTCGTTGGCGTTAAGATCCGGCATCTTGTACTTCGCGATTTCTTCGCACTGGGCTTGCGAGATGTGGCCAACAATCTTCTTCGGATTGCCCGAGCCTTTCTTGAGGCCTGCGGCCTTGAGGATCAAATCCGCCGCTGGGGTGGTTTTGATCACGAAGTCATACGACTTGTCTTCGTAAGCAGTGATGATGACCGGAACGTTTTGTCCCTTGCGATCTGCCGTCTTCGCATTGAAGTCGGTGCAGAACTTAGCCATCTGAACGCCCGCCGAAGCGAGCTTTGGTCCCGGACGAGATTCCCCGCCAGGAAGTTCCATTTTCAGGACCTTGACGATTTTCTTTCCCATGTTGTCCTCCTTTTTGAACAATCATGCAGTGGTAAATGGGCCCTCGTCAGAAGACCCTCCCACGCTGTGCGTCTATGGGCGCACGTGAAAATACTATACGCGCGAGAAAGAGCAATTGCAACGATTCTTTTACCCATAGATTTTTTGTTCACTGTGCACAAAAAAGACCCAGGAAGCCCCAAACCCAAGTTATCGCGAATTTTTTTAGAGCGATGAGGAAAGGATCTCTCCATTTTTGCATTCGGCGGCAAATGCCATGATTTCCCGATAGAGACTCAGCGAAAAAATATAGTCTCAAGGATGAGGTTTCCCGTCCGTAGCATCAAACTCGGCAAAGGACGAACCAATCAAGATTGCGGTCTTTTCTTTTCATCGCCCGCGAAGGCGCAGTTGAGTTCGGTTTCATCTTCCCAAGGAAAATCAAAAACAAGCAAACCGATGCCAATAAGTTCCCGGGACGCTCGAAGGCTAGGCGATGGTTACCGCAACCTCTTCAAACTCCGCCGAAGCCGAAATCAAGGCGGAAAATATCACGGAACCCCGAGGAGGCCGAAGTCGCCAAAGAAAAACCCGCCCTCTCGCTTGAAGTTAACTTATGAGCAAGGCGGCACTGACCTCCGCCCCTTGGCAGGCGGCGAAGGCAATCGGAAACAAAAAAAGAACCCATTTTGTCACGTCATTATCTTGCTATCTTGATAGTAATGCCCCAATTTATGAAAAGAGGAAAAAATGTTTGCTTTGGCGAAAAGGGATCAACAGGGGCATCGATCATTTCTTAGGGTGTTTTTTCAGCCTTGTTCGGATGTTTTTTCTTGAAGGCGATTTGAGTGGGCCTCAAGGATGGAGGCTACTTTTTATGGTAAGCCAAGAATATCAGCACCGCTAAAAAGACGAGGAGAATTCCGGCGATAATCCCTATCCAAAGACCGAATTGGGGCCAGTCTAGTTCCGATAAAGAGATCTTCATGTTAGAGTACCTCCCCATAGCGGCGTTTATAGAGATTCTTGGCAAAGGTAGCCAAAAGCATATAGAGCAAAATCGTCAACGCCAAATAAGCAAAATAGAGCCAAGGAAGCGGCGCTAAGCCAAGGCTTGAGGAGACGCCAGGGATAAAGGGCAAGGCAATCGCCACCGCCACCGCCAAGCCCGTCGCAAGGAAAAGCTGCCACGAGGAACGCGACTGGAATAAGGGAATCTTGTCGCTGCGAATCATGTGAATGACGAGCGACTGGCTCGCCATGCTTTCGACGAACCAACCGGTTTGGAAAAGGGCGGTGAAAAGGGCGCTATCGGTGCCAGGATCGCCCCAATGGCCCCCGGCGCAAAGCGGGCAGATCACAAAGAACATCACCGCGTAGGTCAGCCAATCGAAAATCGAGGAGGTCGGCCCCATCCAAATCATGAAGCGGCCAAGCGAAGAGGAATCCCATTTGCGGGGGTTTTGCAGATATTCCTTATCGACGTTATCGAAGGGAATGGCGATACAAGAGAAGTCGTAAATCAAGTTCAAAAGTAAAAGTTGGAGCGGGAGCATCGGCAAAAACGGCAAGAGGGCGGCCGCAGCCAACTCCGAGAAAATGTTGCCAAAGTTACTCGAGGCGGTCATCTTGATGTATTTGATCATGTTGGCATAGGTTTTGCGGCCTTCGATGATGCCATCGACCAAAACCTCGAGGTCTTTTTCCAAAAGAATCACATGGGCGCTTTCCTTGGCAATATCGACCGCGGTATCGACCGAAATACCGATATCGGCGGCTTTTAAGGCTGGGGCGTCGTTGATGCCATCGCCCATGTAACCAACCACGTGACCATTGGCCCGGAGGGCTTGGACCACCCGAGCTTTATCTTCCGGAGACAATTTGGCGAAGAGATTGCATTTTTCGACCGCGATTTGCAAGGATTCTTGATCCATCGCCTCCACGTCTTTGCCTAAGAGACAGCCAGTAAACGGCAACCCAACGAGGCTAAAGATATATTCGGCCACCTCGGCCGAATCGCCGGTCAAGACTTTGGTCGCGACCCCGTATTCGTGAAGATGGGCGAGGGCTTTGGCCGTGCTCTCTTTGGGGGGATCGAAGAAAATCAGATAGCCAATCAAAACCATGTCTTTTTCGTCGTTGGTTGAGAAAGCTCCGACCGCCGAAGGATTGTTCTTCTGCGCCACCGCGATGACCCGGAAACCGCGACGAGAATAATCGGCGACCATGTCACGAACTTTTTTCAGAATCGTCTCATCAAGCGGCACCACCCCATCCCCCGACTCACAATAGGTGCAGATCGAAAGGATTTCTTCGAGGGCGCCCTTGCTGATCATCTGAGTTTTGCCGCTGGCATCGTTAACCACGACCGACATGCGCTTTCTTTGGAAATCAAACGGGATTTCATCGACTTTCGTGTAGATTTTATCAAGCCCCTGGAGAGCGGGATTATTGGCGGACAATTCCTTTGTTTTTTGAATGATGGACTGATCCATCAAATTCTTTAGTCCGGTTTGGTAATACGAATTGAGGAAAGCGTGGCGTAAAACCCGATAGTCAGTGACGCCATTGATGTTGAGGTGGTCTTCGAGCGCGACCCGATCTTGGGTCAATGTACCCGTCTTGTCGGTGCAAAGGACGTCCATCGCCCCGAAGTTTTGAATCGAGTTGATGTTCTTGACGATCACTTTCTTTTTGCCCATTGTGATCGCCCCTTTCGCAAGGCACGAGGTCACAATCATCGGCAACATCTCCGGGGTAAGGCCCACCGCCACCGAGATGGCGAAGAGGAAGGCTTGGAGCCAATCGTGCTTGGTGAAACCGTTGATCAAGAAAACGGCCGGCACCATAACTAGCATGAAACGAACAAGAAGCCAACTGACCGAATCGACGCCTTTGTCGAAGGCGGTTTTTTCTTTCTTCTGACTGGTGCTCTTGCTGGCAATCGCCCCAAACATCGTGTCGTTGCCCACCGCGATCACAAGGGCTTTGGCGCTCCCAGAAACCACAGTGGAACCGAGGAAAGCGAGATTGCTCCGATCGCTAAGCCCTTGCAAGTTGCTCTTGAGATCGACCGTCTTTTCGATCGGTTCCGATTCACCCGAAAGAGCGCTTTGCGAGACGAAAAAATCTTTGGCCGAAAGAATGCGGACATCGGCCGAAATGAGATCGCCGACGGCAAAGCTCACGACATCGCCCACCACCACTTCATCAAGCGGGATTTCCTGTGGATGCCCGCCGCGCATGACGGCCGTCGTGGTTTCGACGAGATTCGAAAGTTTCTCAAGGGTCTTGCCGCTTTTCTCTTCCTGAAAGAAACGGAAGGTACCGCTGACGCTCACCAAGACGAGAATGATGATGCTGGCCGTCGCACTTTTATCAGCGCTCGCCAAGATGTAGTCGGTGAGGAAGCTAACGGCAGCCAAGACCAAAAGGACAGCGGTAAACGGATTGACGAACGAAAGGAAAAAGCGGACCCAGACGTTTTTTTTCTTGGATTTAACGACGACGTTGCGTCCGTGCTCTTCCCGGTGGACGTCAATCTGTTCGTCATTGAGGCCGTTCGGGCCTGAATCGTAAAGCGTATAAAGCGCTTCAATCGAACTTTCGGAGGCACTTTTTAAACGTGTATCATCGTAATATTTCGCAGCCTTAGCCACCTTATTTTCGTCTTTTTTATCCATTCACGGTCCCTCGCTTACCCTAAAAAGGGGGTGGAGAAAACCGTTTTATCCTAGACGACAGACGACAGGAAAACGGCCTTCTCCGTTATAACGCTACAGTCGGTTTCACTGGTGTTTTCCATGGTCGTCTATCACCCGTCTTTCTTGAAATCCCCGCCATTGTAGGAGACGAAAAGCCCGAAAGCAATTTCTTTCGAGCAAAGCGAACATTCTTTACAAAAAAGAGCATCAGCGAACCCTTTTGTAGAGGAGAAGGAGCGAATAAATCGCAAGAAGCATTGTGAGACCCGTATCGGCTAAAACCGCGATGATGAGAGGAAAGTTAGGCAAAAATAACGCCATAATCATAATGACGAGCTTCACGCTGAGGGCAATCGCGATGTCCTCGATGGCCCGTCGCCTCGTCGAACGGGCGATGCTGAGGGCTGTCACAATCTTCGAAGGGTCGTCATTCATGATCACAACATCGGCGGAATCGATGGCCATGTCGCTGCCACAACCGCCCATCGCCACTCCGACATCGGCTAAAATAATCGAAGGGGCGTCATTGATTCCATCTCCCATATAAGCCACGGATTTTTCGGTTCCATCGATCTTCTCTTTTAAGAGGTCGGTCTTCTCTTGCGGGAGAAGTTCGCTGTGGCATTCCTCGATGCCGAGCGTATGGGCCACCGTCTCCGCCGAACGGGACTTATCGCCCGTCAGCATGACGGTGCGGACTCCGAGTTTCTTACACCCCGCAACCAAGGCCTGCGATTCTTTGCGGACCACGTCATTGAGGACCACATAACCCGCGTATTTCCCATCGACAGAAAGATAGACTACCGAGCCGATTTCATCGACCTCGGGAAGGCTGATTTTCTCCTCATCGAAAAGGGCTTTCCGCCCCGCGATAAGGCTTTTTCCTTCATAGATGCACTTCTCGCCTTTGCCGGCGATTTCGGAATAGGAGGTGACTTTTGCGGAGATTTCGCCCACATTCGCCCCTTTGAGAATCGCTTTGGCTAGAGGATGCTCGCTCCGACATTCAGCCGCTCGAAGATAACTGGCAAAGCGACCTTTATCGAGGCCGACAGGGACCACTTTAGTTAACCGGAAGTCCCCATAGGTCAACGTGCCGGTCTTATCGCTCACGAGGACGCCGAGTTCGTTAAGTTTGTCAAAATAGGCGGCTCCTTTGATGACGATGCCATGTTTCGAAGCCAAACCAATGCCCGAAAAATAGGCAAGCGGAACCGAAATCACGATCGCACAGGGACAGGAAATCACCAAGAGGCAAATCGCGATATAAAGATAATGAAACCAGACCGCCGAATCGTTTAAGCCGTGGAATAAGGGTGGAATCACCGCCACGAGAACGGCGAGTCCGACCACGATCGGAGTGTAAATCCGGGCGAACTTCGTGATGAAACGGTCGGCGTGGGATTTGCTCTTTGAAGAATTTTCAACGAGCGAAAGGATTTTGCTGACGGTCGAATCGGCATAAGTCTTTTCGATTTTGATCGTCAAAGAGCCGCTTTTGAGGATGGTGCCCGAATTGACTTTGTCCCCCGCTTTTTTCTCGATGGGGAGCGATTCGCCCGTAAGGGAAGACATATCGATCGTTCCTTCGCCTTCGACGATTTTGCCATCTCCCGGCAGGATTTCCCCCACCTTGACCAGCACTTTATCGCCAATTTGCAGGGATTCCGGAGAAGTCTTGACGATTTCCTCGCCTACGAGTTTGTTGGCGTAAGCCGCCCGTAAACCGATGGCGTTCTTGATCGCATTATGCGATTTCTCAGTTGCCACCTCTTCAAAGAGCTCGCCGATCTGATAAAGGAAGACCACCATCACCGCTTCAACGAATTCGTTATACTTCGGGCCGAAGAAGCGAAGGCAGAAAGCTCCGATCGAAGCCAGGGTCATCAAAGCGTTCTCGTCAAAAGGATTGTGGCTTTTCACCATGCTTTTGAAGCCGTCGTAGACCAAATCGTAAGCGCAGATGAGCCAAGCTAAGATGTTTAACGTCAAATTGAGGGCGAGATTATAGGCGCTTTCCGTGAAGACGAAATAAGCCAAAGCCGCCAGAATCGCCGTTGAGGCTAAGCGGATTATGAAGACCGCCAGCGTTTTTTTGCTGTGAGACTTTTTTTCCTCTTCTTTCGCTTCCGTGCATTGCTCGATTTCCGCCATCTTACTTTTCGACCACGTGTTCGTGGACGACCTCAAGAAGTTTCATAACGTGGTCGTCCGCCAATTGATAAAAGACTTTGTGGCCTTCTTTGTGGGTGGCGACCAAATGGGCCTTCCGCAAAACTTTGAGCTGATGGGAGACCAAGGATTGGGACGCGCCAACCGCCACCACGATTTCCGAGACATTCGCCTCATGATCGGAAATGGCATAAAGAATCTTTAAGCGGGTGCAATCGGAGGCAATGTTGAGCAAATCCTCCATTTTATCGAGCGTATTCTCGTCAGGTAAATCGGTCATATATGAATGTCCTTTCATATTAAACACCATCGATTATATGAACAAATATTCATATTTCAAGGAAAAAGAAGATTCCTCCGCCAAGGAATCGCATTTTTCTTCGGCCGCGCCTCTTCAAGTTCTCTCGATCATTCGATATGGCGGAGGGGAAGAGGCCTATTGTTCTTGAAAAACAAGTTTCTGAAGCGAAGGGGTCCGCTGCTCACACATCTCGGCCCAGGCTTCCTTGTGGTCCATTTTGCTCACGATCCAAGCCTCTTTCGAGTGGGGCCAATGCAAAAAAGTGAGAGGGAACATGTGGCTGCGGATGATGTCGCGTTCCTTCCGATTGAGGTCATAAGCCAAAAGGGCGTTATGGAGGGCCCAAGCGGGATGGCGGAAACCATGGAGCCGATGCCCCTTGTGCTTCTTATGCCAGTCATAGAGATAATAATCGTGAAGCAAAGCCCCGCGAATTAAACTCCGATAATCCAATTCGAGACTTCGTTTCTTCGCGTAAAGATAAGCCCGTTCAGCCACAAAGAGCGAATGGTCATAAACGCTAACCTGCCCATGGGCTTTGTAGATTCTGAGGCTTTGATATTCGCCCGCTTCCAAGATGGGAGCGGCAATGGAATCAAATTCTTCGTTAAGATACATTTTTTTAGATATTAATTGAGGGGCTTTTGGGACGGATTTTCAAGTCAAATGATTCAAAAAGAGGATAAAGGGCGGAAAGCGATACCATGCGCGTGATTAATGCAACGAAACAAAAGTTGGTGTATCTTTTGCTCAAATGAACCTCATTTCTCATCCGCACGACAAGCCTCACACCGAAGAAGATCGGCGTTTAAACACGTTGGGTTTTGCCATTTACGACATCATTCACATCTTTTGTTCCGTTTCTTTTTTGATTCTCGTCATGTACGAAAACGCCAACGTCGCCCTCGATTCCGGCGTCAATCAGGCCAATATCTTGCTTGAGATGGCCGACGAGTTCACCGAACTGATTCTTTCCTTCACCCTGATTTTCTTCGTCGTCTTCATCTACAAAGCCAAAACGGCCACCAACGCCCGAAGCCTCTACTCCTTTGCCTGGCTTCTTGTTTCGCTTTCGCTTGTGATTCCTTCGACTTTTGAATTGCCCTTCCTCTATTGGTTCCACACGGTCAAGGATTATTCTCCCCCCTTTTATGCGATTCTCAACGTTGACACCTATTTGCCGATGGCGGCTTTCCTTTCCTTCTTGGTTTGCATCGCTTTATTCGGCAAAGAAAAACGCTGGCGCATCGCCCTTAGCATCGGCATGGCTTTCCTTTGCCTCTTCTCCATCACTTCCACCACCGTCTACATCATGGATCGAATCGAAAATTACGGCGGGCTCGTCTTTTCTTTCCAAACCGTCTGCCGCTTCCTCTTCTGCCTCGCCCCGCTCGTGCCTTCGATCCTGACCTTCATCAGCCTCCATAATAAAGAGAAGATTCCCGAAAGCGAAAAATTAGCCAAACAAGTTTAAGATCGAAATCGAGAAAAGGCAGAACGTTCGGGTTTAAAAGCCACTTGTCTCTTAGGCTTCTTCGAAATAGCAAGAATAGTCGATGCCTTTGATAAAGACGAGGAAAGCATCGAAGCCACCAAAAAATAGGCATGAATTTGCTGCAAACCCCGCACCGTTCCGGCTTCGGCCGCATCCAAAAGAGAGGATTGTCGAAGGCTGATAGCCCTGATTTTGTTTTGGTTCGAGCAAGCTTTTCAGCCGCGTTTGGACGACGCTATCCTTCGCGCTTTTGGCCGCGAGGAGAAAATGACGGGTTCCTTCTTCGTTCAGAGCAAGGCTTCCGTATTTTTTCCCATCCGGAGGCGGCATTCGAGTTGTCGACAACTAAGGTATAAAAAACCTCGCCCTCTTTCGAAAGCGAGGCTCTTGTTTTGGCAATATCAGATCTTTTCGATTTCAGAGAAGTCGACATCGACCGGAGTCGAACGTCCGAAAAAGACGGTATCGACGCGGCATTCGCCGGTTTCTTTGTTAATCGAGATAATCTTGCCTTCGGTGCCTTCAAGCGGTCCATGGATGACCTTGACGGCGTCACCGACGTTATAACGATCGTACATCGAACTGTCGATCATGCCCATCCGTTTAAGGACCGGTTCGATCTCTTCGCGAGTGACCGGAGTCGGCTTTTGGCCGCCGCCAGAAGATCCCGCGATGCCCGTGACACCCGGAGTGTTGCGAACGATATACCAGGAATCATCGGTCATGATCATCTCAACGAAGATGTAGCCCGGATAAAGATTCTTGGTCTTGGTCTTGCCCGTCGGAAGTCCATCCTTGAGGACGGGGATCTCTTGTTCAGCAACGAGAACGCGCAGGATGTAGTCCTGCATGTTCATGCTGACAATACGTTTCTTCAAGTTATCGGCCGTTTTGGCCTCGTGCATCGAGTAGGTGGTGACGATATACCACTGCTTCTCGCCTAATTGTGCTGGCATAGTTTATTTTCCTCCGAAGGCTTTCTCCAATTGCTGAATCAAGTTATAAGCCGTCAGGTCTTCGAGCGCCAAGAAGATGGCGGCAAAGACTGAAATCGCAATGACGACGGCGATGGCGGGCCAGAGGGTTTCTCGATTCGGCCAGCGGACGCGCTTGCCTTCTTTGACGACTTCCTTCATGTACTTGTGTGGAGGGGTCATAGGGGGTCTCCTTTCATTTGCTCTCTTTGTGGAGCGTGTACTTGCCGCAATGCGGGCAGTACTTGTTGAGTTCGAGGCGGTTCGGATCATCCTTGCGCTTGGTGACAGTATAATTCCGCGACAAGCACTCAGAGCAAATCAAAAAAACTTTTTCCCTACCCATACCTTTATTAATCCTCAGCCTATGAATGATAGGCCGAGGACGCGGTGCCGTCAAGAACTTCTTCTTAAGAAGAAAGACGAAAGCCTCCCTCGTGAGGCGTCGTCCTCGCTGTCATGGTCAATCATCGCTGAGCCAAAAGAGCGGAGGAATTTCAAAAACTGAACCCGGGTTCCCTGAAGTTTGCGGCGGCGAATTGGCAGGGCGAATCCGTCGCCGAGAATCGCATCGAGCGACTCAACCCCAACGGACATTTTATCGCTGAAGGCCCTCCCATTCATCGGGCAAAAAGAAAAAAGATTTGGGCGCCTCATTTTTTTGAGCGTTTCGGCATGAGCGCGCACCCAAAATAAAAGCGGAACCAAAGAGGGCCGGGTCGAAGAGGACAGAATTATTGAGATCGGCGGCACCCGTCATTTTGTTGGCCTCAGTTAAACTTTACGAGTTTGTGAGCGAAGCGATAATCCATTTTGACCGCTTTGGCGCCAGCCTTGCCCGGCATCATGAGTGAAATCATGGCAAAATGCCAACGGATCCGCCAATAAAGACGTGGGTTGTGTTTATGGCAATAAGCCCAAAACTCATGAAGATCCTTCTTGGCTTGGTTACTGTCATTTAGGCGAGCGAAGAGCGGCACCATGACAAAACTGAGAATCAGATGGTGATACATCGCTTTATAGAGAGCGAGATTGGCGTGACGAATCGTCGGCAAGTCGGCTGCATCAAACATTTTTTCGGCATCGACGATGAAGTCGTGGTACTTGCGGATGCAAGTGCTGTTCTCCATCGACTGGCCTTCGCGACCGATCAAGTATTGATAAAGATCGACCTCGACATAGGAGAGTCTCTGAACGAATGGCAAGGGGGCATAGACGAAATAGTTATCCTCATAGGAGACGTGCTCGGGACAATTGACGCGGGATTTGCGGAGTATTTCCGTCCGATACATTGCCGAATGAAGCGTAATGTTGGACGTATATTTAAACGGATGGATATCGCGCCACCCCCCCGTATGACGATGATGTTTAAAAAGGTAGCGAAAATCGATGACTTGACCCCGATGATCGCGGCCTTGCCAATAGACGTAGTTCGTCAAATAAAGGTCAATGTCCCCCTCATCTTTCTCAACGCTTTCCAACAGGATGGCCAAAGCTCTCCCATCGACCCAATCATCGCTGTCAAGCACCTTGAAATAAAGGCCTTTCGCTTCTAAAAGGCCATGATTGATTCCCGAGCCGTGCCCGCCGTTGCTCTGATGAATCGCTCGGATAAACGGATAAGTTTTGGCATAATAATCAGCCAAGGCACCCGTCTCATCTTTGGAGCCATCATCGATGATAAGCACTTCGATTCTCTCGCCAAAGTCGAGCAAACTATCGAGGGCATAATGAAGATAAGCGGCAGAGTTATAAGCTGGAATGACGAAGGTGATTAAGGGATGCGAATTCATGGTTTTCTCTCCTTATTTTTGGCATCCTTCGTCTCTTGATTAGCATAAGAGTCGTCCTCTTTCTTGGCTTCGCCAGCCGGGAAGAGAATCCGGAAGATAAAGAAGAAAATCGTCATCGAGATGCCGCCGGTGATAAACGTCTTGAGGAGATCGGAGATACCCTTTGGCGTGCCCCAATAGAAAAGGAAGGGATTGCAAATACCCCAAACGGCATTGACGAAGAGGGAAATCGCAACCCAGCCAATGAAGTACCACATCGCCTGCCAAGGGATATTGCCACGGGATTTGAACGTGATGTTTCTTTGCAGAGGAAAATTGATGCACTGCGCTAAGAAGATGGCAATTTCGAAAGCGATGAAATTACCAAGGCCTCCGCCGACAACGGCCTGAGAAGGATCAAGAGTAATGTTATTGTTGGCGTCGCGCATCGGTTCATTGAAAATTGCCCAATTCAGGGCGTTGCCAGAGGCATCGCTGATTCCGAGTGGAACAGCGGGCCAAACGAAACTCTGATGGCAAAGACTGGCAAAGCAATACGGAAGAAACAGCATAATCAGATACTGAAGGACGGTGACGCCTTCGGAAAAGACCAAGAAATAGAAGAGCTGATAGAGCAAACGCGAGAAATTCGGATGGGCGATCTCCAGTTTGCGCCACCACCGCACGTAGGCTTGGTTAGGCGGAAGCTGGCCAAGGTTAAAAAAGAAACGTCCGATTCGGCCTCCAAGGTCGTAGCGTTCCGCGTACTCGGCGCCTTTGGCTTTGACTTCCGCATCATGATTAACTTGGTATTGGGCAAATTTCTCGGCAATTCCCGCTTTCTTTTCCGCTTGGTAGGTTTTTTGTGCTTCGGGAGAGAGCGAACGATAACGCGCTTTCTCGACTTCACGCTCGGCTTTGGCTTTGCTTTTGGCGGCCTTCGCTGCTATCGCTTTCGCCGCCTTAGCCGCTTTCTTTTCTTCGGGGTTCTCTTGTGTAAGGGCGACCACTTTAGCATTCTCTTCCACTTTGGCTTTCGCTTTTTCCGCCTCTTTCATAGCGTGAAAAGCCGCCATCTGCTTTTGCTTCTCTTCTCTCGTCGCTTTCTTTTCCCGATACCACATCGCTCTACCTCCCTGCGCCATCTTTCTCGGCTTGTTTTAATAACTTTTCTTCCACTTTTCTTTGTTTTTTGACGACGTAACCCTCATGGATGAAATGATGGAATCCCGAGAAAAAATGGCCATTGCACATTGCAATCAATCCATCAAGCTGTTTCCAGCAGATTGCGCCACCTGACATCCGCGACATATTCCGCAACGGGTTTTCATAGATGCCCATTACGAGGGTGTTGGCATCTGCCCGATGGCCAATGTGACGCAGGAAATGGATGAGATGACGAATCGCCCTTTCAAAGAAACGGCCGAACAAACCCGGGGCATATTTGAGATCGCATACGGTGGTCAAATCATTGACGATAATCCGATTCTTCCGAATGTAGATCCGCGGGTCATTCGGAAGAGGGTTACCGAGAATAGAGGCGAACTCTTCATCGCTGATTTGCCGGACCTTTCCCGTCATATAGTGGGGAATTGCAGAGGTATTGTAAGGCGAAGGAGCATCGCTCCCCTTTCGGGAAATCTCGGCACTCAGCCGGATTTCGTTACTGGAGGAGGCAATTTCAATCCGATAGGCTCCGCCTTCTTCTTCATAGCGATTGGTTTTGACGTTGAAATAACGGAAACTCTTGTCATCGAAAGGAATCGTGACTTCCTTTTCTTCGCCGGGGCGAAGCGAAATTTTATCAAAACCTTTGAGCTCGCGAAGCGGACGAGGCAACGCAGAATTCTCTTTGCCGATATAAAGCTGGACGATTTCTTTGCCTTCGACGCCACCGCTGTTCTTTAAAAGGAAACGGACGCCGTTCTCCTCGACCTTGAGCGCGGAATAACTGAAGTTGGTGTAGCTAAGGCCAAAGCCAAAGGGAAAACGGACATCGACCCCCGCCGTTAAGAAATAGCGGTAGCCAATGTAGAGGGATTCCCGATATTCAACTTGGGGATCGCGCTTGCCGAAATGGTCGGCGCTGGGGACGTCAGGGTAACCATAAGGATAGGTTTCAGCCAATTTACCCGAGGGATTGATCTTGCCGGTTAAGACGTTGAGCATCGCCTCGGCCCCGGCTTCGCCACCGAGATAGCCCTGAACGAGCCCCGAGAGACGGTCAGAGAAGGAAAGTTCGACAGGCGAACCCGCATTGAGGATGGCGACAATGGGCTTCCCCGTATGATAGAGGGCGCCGAGCAGCTCTTTCTGATTCTCGGGTAAACTCATCGTTTTGCGGTCAAGTCCTTCGGCTTCCGAGAATTCATCGAGACCAATGAAAACCAACAAGACATCCGCGGCATCGGCTAAGTCGACCGCTTCTTTTAAAAGATGATTCGATTTTTTGCCATAGCGTTTATAACCAGCGGCATAGCCAACCGAATGAAGAGACGATTGTCCCAAGGAACCCAAGATTGAATCCAGTCTGAACGGATTCACGATGCTGGAACCCGCGCCTTGGTAACGGGGCGCCTTCGCAAAATCGCCGATGATGGCGACTTTCGTCTTGGGCTTTAACGGCAAAATGTTGTCTTTGTTTTTCAAAAGGACGATGGATTCTTCAGCCACCTTTTGGGCCAGAGCGTGATGGGCTTCTTTATCGAAGCTCTTTGGGGCGCTTTCGATGCTCTTATGCGTCGAAAGAACGAGGTCGATCAAACGATCGATCGCCTGATCGACAACAGCGATATTGAGACGGCCTTCCTCTACCGCTTTTTTCACATCGAGATTGGTCTCCCCGCACGTGGAGGGCATCTCGAGTTCATTCGAAGCCAATAAACCTTTGACTCGATCATTATCGCTCCCCCAATCGGTGACCACAACCCCTGCAAAACCCCATTCTTTTCTTAAAATGTGCTGCAAAAGGTGCGTATTTTCATTGCAATAAGTTCCATTGACGAGGTTGTAGGCGCTCATGACGGCGCCAGGCTTGCCTTCTTTGACAGCAATCTCGAAAGCGGTCAGGTAGATTTCCCGCAAAGCTCTCTCATCAACGATTGAATCGGAGGCGAGGCGGCGCGTCTCTTGGTCATTACAGGCAAAGTGTTTCACGCAGGCGGAGATGCCATTTGATTGGAGGCCTTGGATATAACTGGCCCCCAATTTGCCCGCCAGATAAGGATCTTCGGAGAAATATTCAAAATTCCGCCCGCAGCGGGGATTCCGTTTCATGTTGATCCCGGGGCCCAACAAGACCGAAACATGGGCGACGCGCGCTTCTTCACCGATGGCTTTGCCCACTTGATAAAGCAATGCGCGGTCCCAGCTATTGGCGCTGGTGGCGCTGGTCGGGAAGCAGGTTGCCGGAATCGAAGGATTCAAACCCAGATGATCAGCGGCGGCCGCTTGTTTTCTTAGCCCATTCGGCCCATCGCTTAGGAACATCGAAGGCAAAGAGACTTTCTTCAAGTCTTTGCTTTCCCAAAAGTTCTTGCCTGAAAGCAAAGAGACTTTCTCCTCCAACGTCAATTTGCTAATGATGTCTCCGTGCTTGAGATCCATAGAATCCTTCTCCTTGTTATCTCGTCTACCGCCATCGCTCTAAGATGAGATTAGCGCAACTCTTTCCCTAAAAAAACGTTCAGCGACACAAAAGGACATAAAAACGGCACAAGTGGCACTTTCGATGGCGAAAAGCGCTTACTTATGCGGTTTTTGGAAAGAAAAAGATTCTGCATCTATTGGGAAAATAAGACGTCGAAAGAGCTTGAAAGCCTCCGCGATCGTGTCGTCCATGTCGAAGTAGCGGTAGTTGGCTAATCGGCCGAGAAAATAGGCGCGTCCCTGCTTCGAGGCGAGGGCTTTGTAGCTTTCGGCCAGGGCGAGGTTTCTTTCGTCGCCGACCGCGTAATAGGGGATCGCCCCCTCCCTGAAGTCGGCGGGGTACTCGAAGGTGACGAAGGTAGATTCCCCGTTCGGGCATTCCCTCATGAGGTGCCGGTGCTCCGTCACCCGGGTGTAGGGGACCTCGCGGGCGGTGTAGTTCACCACCGCGTTGCCCTGGTAGTCGGGGACGCTCAGCCGCTTGGTCTCGAAGCGGAGCGAGCGGTACTCGAGGCGGCCCAGGGAAAATCCGAAAAACTCGTCGAGGCGGCCGGTGTAGATCAGGCGGTCCGCGAGCGGATCGAGCTCGGATCTGCGGAGGAAATAGTCGCAGGAGGTCCTGACCTCGACGCCTTCCAGCAAAGCGTCGATCAGGGCGCCGTAGCCCCCTTCGGGGATCCCCTGGTATCTGTCGTCGAAGTAGTTGTTGTCGTAGACGAAGCGGAGAGGCAGCCGCCTGATGATCGAGGCCGGGAGGTCTCTGCAGGAGCGGTTCCACTGCTTCTCCGTGTAGCCCTTGATCAGCTTCTCGTAGATCGTCCGCCCGACGAGGGACAGGGCCTGCTCCTCGAGGTTGCGGGGCTCCTCGACGCCCTCTTTGGCGACTTCCTCGGCGATCTTCGCTTTGGCTTCCTCCGCCGTGGTCACGCCCCAGAGCTCGCGGAAGGTGTTCATGTTGAACGGCAGGTGGTAGATCCTGCCGCGGTAATTCGCGAGAGGCGAGTTGACGAAGGGGTCCATCCGGACGTACTTGTTCACGAAGGCCCAGACATCCTCGTAGGAGGTGTGGAAGATATGGGGCCCGTAGTCGTGGAGGACGATCCCCTCCTCGAGGTGGGTGGCGACGTTGCCGCCGACGCGGTCCCTCGCCTCGACGACGAGGACCTTCTTGCCGGCGTCGGAAAGGAGGCGGGCCATCGTCGCGCCAGAGAGGCCGCTCCCGATGATCAGATAATCATAGTGCATGATTTTATTATCCCACACTCCTCGTTTAAAAGGCCATCGAGAAGGAAAATACGCCCGCTTTCCCTCTTCTCGTTTTCAGGGGCGAAAAGGGAAGAAGACACATCCAGACCAGGAGCGTCTCAGCTGAGGTTTTGGTGTAAGAAGACCAAGTAATGGTCATAAGCGATCCGCACACGTTTGATGGAGCAATGATAACGTTCGGCGATGAAACGATAGCTTTTGCCTTCGCTCCGCATCTCGGAAACACGAAGGTCGAAACGGCTGAGCGCGCCTTTCTTCAAATCGGCGAGTCGTTCAACCTCCTCAAGAAGCGAATAGGAAATACGGGGATCTTCCGCACTTGAACAGGGAATGCTGTCAGCTAGGCAAGTCCCCTCCTCCTTATCGCCGATATATTGGTCGAGCGACAAAGGGGATTCCCCGTTGGGAAACATGGCGCGGTAGAGCCGCAAGATGTTGTTGCGGAACGACTTCTCGAAATAGATGGCAAAAGAAACTTCGCCAATTCGGAAATTCGTGACGCTGTCGAGCAAAGTCGAAAAGAAGACAGCGTTGCATTCGCCTTCGCCGAGCACACGCCAATAGCTTGGGGCGGCTCGATAGAAGAAATGGAAACGCCTCAAATAGTAACGGCGGACCAGTTCGGCCAGGGCTTCCTGATTCCCCGAACGAGCAAAGAGGACAATTTGTTCATCAGAGTCGCCTGAAAATGGTTCCATATGAAAGAACTTCTCCTTTGGGATTTAAGATGGCGAAAGAGTAAGTTGAAATGGGAGATAAAAGAACGGAATTTATTTAAGCTGGCGCGAGCGGCAGATCTCTGAAAGGAGAATGCCCGTAGCCACCGATGCGTTGAGTGAATTGACGTGTCCGAACATTGGGATTTTCACCACAAAGTCCGACCGTTTAAGCAATAAGGGAGAAATACCAAAACCTTCTGAACCGATGATCAAACCGATCGGAGAAGCATAATCTACCGCGGTGTAACTTTGGATCGCACTGCCATCGCTGGCAACGATCCAATAGCCATGCTGCTTCATCGTCTCGATAGCCTGGGAAAGATTCGTCACGACCGCGACTTTGACATAATCGATGGCGCCGGTGGAGACTTTAGCGACCGTGCCGTTAAGCTGGACGCCGTCATGGCTTTTCAAAATCACCCCATCAGCGCCGAAAGCATCGGCACTCCGCAAAATGGCCCCCAAATTGTGCGGGTCCTCAATGCCATCAAGCACGAGGATGAGCGGGTAAGGCTTCTTTGCTTGAACAAGAATGTCCTCAAGCGAGAACGAGGTGTAGGAGGAGACAAGAGCGGCAAAACCTTGGTGGACACCGCGCTCGGATAACTGATCCAGCTGATGCTCATCAACTTCGCGGACTATAACCGAAGTGCGTTTCGCCAATATGACGATGGGGTCATCCTGAAGGTGCTTGCTGACATAGAGCACCTTTACATGGCCCGCTCCTATAGCGGAACGCACAGGGTTTTTACCGTAAATAATCATTCCATTTTCATTCATGATTTACTAGAGAAAAATTGCTAAATATGATCCTGATTCATTATGAATCAGTTGACACTTTAAGTTCGAGCGGGCGCAAGGTGAAACGAATTTCATCGACAAATGCCGTGATGGAGGAAGGGGTAGCAAAAGAGCAGCGCATCGTGATGCGGATTGCGGAGTTTTCCTGATAGGAAACCAATTCCGACTGAGTATCACGAATCGAAATGGAGTAACGATTGGCGATCAGAATAATCTCTTTGAGAACAGGCTTGTCGGAGGGCATGACAATCATGACAATCGGGTTGCGGCGGGCCAATAGTTTCTCGACTTTTCGCATGAGAACGAGGCAAACATAAGCAAGCAGCGTCGCGAGGGCGGCAATGACGAAGTTGCCACTGCCACAGGCGAGACCAATGGCCATCACGACCCAGATCGTCGTCGCGGTGGTCAGCCCCTTAACGTCGGTTCCTGTCTGGACGATAGTGCCGGCGCCCAAGAAGCCAATGCCCGTCACCACCTGAGCGGCCAAACGGGCCGGATCGCGGTTGTACGTCTGGCTCCCAATCACGGTGGGAAAACCGTAAATTGAGATAATCATGATGAGGGCGCTGCCTACGGCGACCAAAAGGTGGGTCCTTAAACCCGCGGCATGGCCGTGATATTCACGCTCAAAACCGATGACTCCTGCCAAAAGAGCGGCCAAAAACAGCGAAAGGGCAACCAAAAAAATGTTACCTAACCACGGGTCAACCACTCCGTTAAATCCGCTGTTGAACCAGCTGACAAGTTTTTGGTCCAAGGTGTCCATAGAATTGCCCCTCCTTCTTTAGAAGAGCCCTTTCTGGATCAACTGTTGACGATAGGCATCGCTCTTCGCGAAATCCTTGACGCCTTTGGCATCCATATAAGCTCTGTAGAGCTTTATATCATCTTCGCTAAGCGACGGAATTGCAAGCGGAATTCCCAAAACCGATTCGTAAGCCCGAAGCCGGGCGTAGCTCTCTTTGAGAGCATCGAGGTTGAGCGGACGGCTCCGGAGCAAAGCGTTGATCGCCTTGTTTTCGTCGTAAAGCACGGCGAGGGCGTTTGGGGTACCGAGATCGTCGCAGATCGCATCGAGGAAGGCGCTTTCGTCCGCTGGTTTCAAACTTTCGGGATCCTTCACCCCGTTAAGTTGGAGCGTGATGGCGGCTTTTTTAATTGCTTCTTGGAGCTGGGCGGCCTTGATTTGGGCCTCCTTGATTGTGTCTTCGCTAAAAGAAGCCGGGGCCCGATAATGGGCGGCCAAAACCATAAGACGAAAAGACAAGCCGCCATAGGTGGCCACCACGTCTTTTAAAAGAATAACGTTGCCAAGCGACTTCGACATTTTTTCATTGTTGACGTTGATAAAGCCGTTGTGGATCCAGTAGCGGGCAAGCTTATTGCCATTATGGGCTTTGGCCTGAGCCATTTCATTTTCGTGGTGCGGGAATTTGAGGTCGAAACCACCGCCATGGATATCGATATAGCCGCCTTGATCGCGGAAAATCGAATTGATCATCACGCAGCACTCGGTATGCCAGCCCGGCCGACCTTCACTCCAAGGACTCGCCCATTTGATGCCTTCATCGGTCTTTTTCCAAAGGGCAAAATCCAACGGGTCTTTCTTTTTATCGTTGACGTCGATTCTGGCTCCGCTTTCGAGCGAATCAATTGTATTGCCCGAAAGCTCGCCATAATTCGGAATATCGCGCACCTTTAAATAGACATCGCCATCAGCAACGTAAGCCGCGCCTTTTTTGACCAAGTCATCCACATATTGAATAATCTCGGGCATATAGACCGTCGGCCGCGGTTTATAATCGGGTTGCAAAGCGCCAATCGCATCGACGAGACGCGCATATTCTTTGATAACACCCTCAGTGAGTTCACCCTCGCTGATACCAAGTTCTTTTGCCCGTTTAATGATTTTGTCATCGACGTCAGTATAGTTGCTAACGAAGGTTACTTGATAGCCCAAATGAAGAAAAAGGCGTCGCAAAACATCGAAGACAATCACCGGACGGAAATTGCCGATATGCGGATCGTTATAGACCGTCGGACCGCAGCAATAAATTGACACCTTCCCCGGTTGGAGTGGGACAAAGGTCTCAAGACGATTGCCTAAAGAGTTAAAAAGTTTAACTTCATGCATAAGGTTATATTACCACACCCCAAGGAAGGGTCCCTTTCAATTTTTCAAGCGATAACTCGCGTAAGCGTAATAGGCGCCAGCGGATAAAGAAAGCAAGCAAATCCCGATGCTGCAAAAGAGGGTCCAGAAAAATAAGATCCAGCTGAGGAGGGACGAATCATAGAAACCCACCGCCAGAAAAATCGCCACGAGGCCAGCGCCAGACCCGACGAGGGAAATCACCATTCGGTTAAATAACTCTTTTTCTTCGAAAGGTTTCTCTTTGGTCTGGAAGACGTAGATCGAATCCGCGATGTGAGCGATCCCAGCCAATAAGCCAATGAAGACCGGATAGAACTCCGCGCCCCAACTGCGATCCTGACTCACATCGATGCTCCAGACGGCGAGAGCAAAGGCAACGAGGCCAAGCCCCGCGACCAGACCGAGCAAAGAAGGATAAACAAGGGGATCCGTTAATAAAGGACTCTTGCGCACGCGCAAGACTTTAAAGATCAAAGATACCACCGCCAAGAAGAAAAGAGCGAACGAAGCACCGATCCGCGGGGCAAGATAGAGGCCACCGCTGGTCTGATCGATTAGGTAATACTCGACCATGCAAAACAAAAGGAAGAAGAATTCCGCCGTCGAAACAAGAAAAGCCAAGATCATATAACTCTTTCGGTTCGGATCACCAAATTTCTCAACGGCGCAATCGGCGAGGGCAATAAAAGCAAAAACAGGTGCCCACCAATAAGTCGAGAACAAAAGCGAAGAACTGGCATAATTGGGGTCCTCATAGCAAAGAGAAAAGATCAGTGCAAAAAGGGCGATGGTGAGCGAAGCAACGCTCGAGAGATTCACTTGGATAATCTTGGGACGGGGTCTCATAAGCAGAACTGGGCCAGCTCCTTGGGCTTTTTAATAACGTAAGCGGCTTCTTTGAGAAGCTCAGGCTTGTAGAAGCCATAGCCCCAGAGGCAGAGACAGAGGGGCAGATTCGCGTTTTGCGCCGTCAAGAGATCCGGCAAAGAATCCCCAACAAAAACCGCCTCTTTTTTGTCAATCCCCGCTCGAATCATCATCGTGTTAAGAATGGTGGGATCAGGTTTGGGCGTATCGCCTTCGCGAATTCCCCGCACCTCTTCAAACAAAGAATCTCCATAAAACTTGGCGATCACCTTTTGGCAGAGAGCATCAGGTTTATTGGAAACGACAAATAAGCGCAATCCCCGCTGGTGCAAGAAATTGAGGGTGGCCTTTTCGCCATTGAACGGTTTGGCGTGATCTTCTTGTTTGGCGGCATAAAGCGGCATATAAGCCTTTTTAAGGCGCTCAAACTCGGAGGGATCGTCGTGATCCTTGAGAGCGCGATGGACCAAAACATCGGCACCATTGCCAATCAAGCTTCGGCATTCTTGCTTGCTGAAAGCGTAGTCGTAGCCGCAATCGAGGAGAGCTTCGTTGATGGCAAGACGAATATCCGTCAAGGTATCGAGGAGGGTCCCATCAAGATCGAAAAATAAAGCTTTCGTGCCCATGGGTATTATTTTAGTACAAAGCGCACCGCTTGTCTTTCGTGAACAAAAAGAAGAAAGCCCTCGGAGGGGAATTTCCTCCTTTTAGGTGGATTTACAGGACTTTTTTGGCCTTTTGGAAGCGGCAAGACGGCTTCGAAGACGAAAATCAGCTTAAGAACGGGACGAGCGGACCGCCCTTATTTTCAAAAAGAGCGATTTGATGGACTGGCCTTGAGTGGGACGTCGCACTCTAGGGGCTCGTGCCGTTATTGGTAATCATCGGATGAAGATATCCTTCGGAAAAGGAAGAAGTCAGATGGATTTCATCGACATTCCGGATGCGGATTGCATTATCGATGATTTCTCGAATTAAGGATAAAATGCTGGCTTTATCCGCGCAAGCGCCGAAATCCAAGAAGCACTGCCAAGCGGTAGATGGAAAACATGGCAAAACGATCAAGAGAACAAAACGATCGCAGAAAGAGGAAAAACGATGCTATACTGCATCTGAAAAAGCAAAATGATCCCCCCACTGGCAATCCAAAAAGCCGCCCGGTAGCGTTTGATTCTTTTATTTTTTCTTGATTATCCGCAGTAAAACCCCCTCACAGTCCATTAAAATGTTTAAGGAGAAAGAAGCGAAAAAAGCCGCCAAAAAAGAAGGGAAATTAAGGTTCCTTCTTCCGGAATTATTTGGGAATTGGCACGCCGTATTCTTTTAAGAAAGCGTCTTGCGCTAAGAAATACTTGCGAAAATGGCGAAAGTAACCCTTGGTCTTCGGATTCACGTAATGGGCATCGATTCCTGGATTGGCTACGAGTTTTTCATAAGGATAATTGCCGACGACCTTCCAAGGATTCAAGAAGCCGAAAATGAAAGCGTCGGAAGGACAATTCATCACGCAATGCATGCAGATATTGCACGAAGGATGAACTCGAATCACGCCTTTTTTATTTCGATAGAGGGCGTGGGTGGGGCAGCCACGAATGCAGCCATCGCAGCGGAGGCACTTCTTCTTTTTGACATGGACGAGCTTGCAATTGACTGGTCCGGCGATCCATTCAATGCGAAGAAGAATGCTCCATAAGAGAACATCGAGAGGATTGTGTGGCTTCTCTTTGATGCCACGCGTGATCTTTTCGGCATAAGCCTCTGTCAAGGCATCGAGATAAAGATACATCTGTTTTGCTAGGGAATCCTTGTAGCGGAACACGATGTCGTAAGGCATGAGGAAATGCTTATCGAGGCGGTATTGATAGCCCTTGCGCTTCAAAATCCGATAAATCGGATGGCTCGAGCAGCAATTGGGCCGGAAGGGCTCGCCGGACACCCGGAAGATAAAATAAGGCTGGTGACCGCGAGGGAACTTCTTAAGAAACTTCAGGAAATTAAGCGGGGTATTGAAGGCGTGAATCGGATAGCCAAAGCCCAAGAGGTCATAGCGCGAAAGATCGGGCAAAAGCCAATATGGCTTTTGAGCAAAATAAAGATCGACGTCGTAGCCTCTTTCCATCAGATGTTTTTGTAAGAATTTGGCGGCGATAGCCGTGTTGCCGGTGCCAGAATAATACACTAAGAGCGCTTTAGCCATAGCGTTCACCGGAAAGAGTGGTTGGGATAGCAGGCGTCCATCGTCTCTTTGATCCCTTCTTCGAGGCCGCCGCGCGTGATATGAAGCTCGGCGTTGACCCGATCCATCGCCTCGGCGGGAATCACCATATCTTTGCTCATGATGTCTTTCATCATGCGCGGGAGATTGAGGCCCGGTTCCTTGCCCTTACGAATCGTCCCAATTGTTTTATGATGAATGACGAACCCCAGGCGCAAAGGCCCGCCGATGGATTGATGATCTTCCGCTTGTGGCCCAAGCCGGCGATCATCATTTGGTTAAGCATCCAGTTGTAGTCGTGATTCTCGTCGCCGATTGGATAATATCCCCCATCCTTGCCATATTCGAGTGCGCCGATGCCCGCTTCGCCGACGTGTTTGACGTGAATCATCGTCGTCGAACCTTTCGGGAAAAAAATAACCTTTTTCTTATAGGCGAAGCGATCGAGGAACGTCGCTTTCCATAAAGAAATGCGATTGGGCAAGCTGCCAAAAATGTAAGGCAACATCAACACCACGACTTCCATGCTCTTTTTTTGGCTATTGAGGAGCCTAGCTTGTTCAACCCGGCACGCAATATAAGGATGGTTGCTCTCGAGATGGGCTTCGGGATAAAGGGTATTGAAATAGGTGAAGTAAGAATTGTAGACCACCGCTTTCTTGACACCAGCTTTCTCGGCGGATCGAAAGCATTTGGCGCAGGCGTCGACCAAGCGGTCATGGAAGAATTTCCGGGCCGGGGCAGGCGGGGTGACCCGATCATCGGGCCCGACACTATAAATCATGTAATCGTAGCCTTTCATCATCTCGGCGAGTTTGTCCTCGCTCTCGGCGAAAAGATCGGCGTTTTGGACCTTGATTTGGCTCGGAAACCAGCCCTGAAGCGGAACGTCGGCGATGGCGATGGAGCCGACTTCATAGCCGCGCTTCAATGCTTCGAGAGCCGTGTAATAACCCAAAAATCCCGTCCCACCTAAAATGACCACTCTTTTTGCCATAAGCCAACCTTCTTTGCTCTTATTTTAAAAGAGTATCTTTTAAAGAACGAGAAAATTAGCGAATCGAAGCCTCTACTCTTGCGCTCCCAGATCGTAGAGATAATTTACAGTATCGCGAATTGTGTCGCTAATGGGGCGATGATCATAGCCAAAATCACGGGTGATTTTTCGCGTAGCTGAAGGTGGTGGCGATCGGATTGGCGCCGATACTTTTGCTCATCGGGACGAGAGGCGAAGTCTCATCGACGCTACTGATGTAGATGAAGCGTTTAACCCCGTTTTGCTGGGCTAATTCACAAAGGATTGCCGCGCCCTCGACGTTGGTGCGCTCACTCGCCGGAGTTCTTTGATGTCGACGAGAGCGGCCAAACGAATCAAAGAGACCTCTTTCCCCGCGGGGGAAAAAAGAAAGCGTTTAAAGAAACTTTGTCGCTCCGCACATCGTGTTCGCGTTCACTCTTAGGGAAGGCGGATCCGCGGCATAGAGCAAACGCCGAATCGGATGGCCGCGCAACGGCAATTCTTTTTTAGAGGCGCTCCATCCGTTTATTGATGACATTTACGAAGATAAGAAAATGATTGATAGTATTTATTCTTTAAAAAAGCGAAAGCGTAACAAAAAAGGAAAAGAAAAAGCCGGGAGGGGGCAAACCCTTCCCAGCTTGTGTTGAGCAAAGAAAATGGCTATTTCTTCGGGAACTGCTCGCGGTCCTTCACATACGAAGTGTGGAGGAGTTCCTCGGCCTTCTCCGAACCGTACTCGCCGAGATAATCCCGATAGAGTCGAATGACATCGGGGTTGTTGTGCGATTGACGGACGCTCTTCTTGTCATCGATCGAATAAAGAATCGCCGCCCGTTTCTCGCGATAGGTATCAAGAATCGACTCATCGCCATCGGTGAGCAAACTCGGCTTGACGAACGGCTGACCGCCGCCGTTGATGCAGCCACCGGGGCAGCACATGATTTCGATGAAGGCATAAGGCGATTTGCCAGCGCGGATTTGATCGAGAAGCGGCTTGGCGTTCGCCATTCCACTCGTGACGGCCACTTTGACTTTGCCCGCCTTGCCCATGTCGACTTCGGCTTCCTTGACGGCTCCAAGGCCGCGGACCACTTTGAATTCGATCGGATCGTGTTCCGTGCCATTGAGGGTGTGGTAAGCGGTTCTTAAGGCCGCTTCCATCACGCCGCCGGTGACGCCAAAGATGGCGCCGGCGCCCGAATACTCGCCGATGAGATCATCATCGAACTTCTCTTCGGGCAGATTGTCCCAGATGAGACCGGCCCGTTTGATCAGAACCGCAAGCTCGCGGGTCGTGAGGACGGCATCGACATCGGGGAGATGTTCGACCGCCGCGTTCTGCGGACGCTTCTCTTCGCATTTCTTCGCAGTGCAGGGCATGATCGAAACCACGAAGACGTTCTTCGGATCAAGGTTGTGCTTGCTCGCAAAATAACTCTTGGTGATCGCGCCTTGCATTTCGTGAGGCGACTTGCAGGTAGAGACGTGCGGGATCAAATCGCTATAGAAGTATTCCATGTAATTGATCCAGCCAGGCGAACACGAGGTGATCTGCGGAAGCGGGGCATTCTTCTTCACGATGCGATTGACGAGTTCTTGGCTCTCTTCGGCGATGGTGAGATCGGCGCCAAAGTTGACGTCGAAAACCCGGGCAAAGCCCAAGCGGTGCAAAGCGGCCACCATCTTGCCTTCGCCATTCTCTTCGCCAGGCATCTTGCCAAATTCTTCGGCGATTGCGGCCCGAACCGCCGGAGCGGTCTGGACGATCACGTATTTGCCTTCGGCCATCGCCTCATCGACGAGAGCGATCTCGCGATGTTCGCTTAAGGCGCCGGTCGGGCATACTTCGATGCATTGGCCGCACTGTAAGCACGGCACTTCGGCGAAACTGCGGTTATTGGCTGGCGCCACAATGGTCTGGAAGCCGCGCTTCTCAAAGCCAAGGATGCCGATGCCCTGAGCGCTCTTGCATTTTTCAATGCAGCGGCCGCAGAGGATGCACTTCGAGGTATCGCGGACGAGGCCCGGGGCCAGCATATCGATGGTGGTCGGGGTAATTTCGCCCATGTATTTGCCGCTTTCCGCTCCGGTCACATTGGCGACGTGGAGCAGTTCGCACTGACCATTTTTGACACAAGTCTGGCAATCTTTCGAGTGGTTGGAGAGCAAGAGTTCAACACTGGCTTTGCGGGCTTGGACCGCCATCGGCGAGGAGATGAAGATCTCGAAGCCTTTTTCGGCGGGAACGTCGCTGACTGGATAAACGCACGAGGCAAAGAGCTTGCCTCCGCGCGCGGTCCGAATTTCAACGAGGCAAACCCGGCAGCTCGCTAACGAGCACTGGCCATGGTTGTAGTAACAAAGAGACGGAATCTGATAGCCATTGATCCGCGCGGCTTCAAGAATAGTGAGGTTCTTGTCGACGCTATAGACGCGGCCTTCGATTTTGATATTGACTTGATCCATGTTTTTCTCCTTTAGCGTTTCGAAATCGCATGGAAGGGGCAGCCCGCCATGCAGGTGCCGCACTTGATGCACTTCGCCTGATTGATGACATAGGGTTCTTTGCCAGGAACGCCGCTGATGCAAGATACCGGGCAATTGCGGGCACACTTCGAGCACTTCTTGCAAAGGCTCGGATCGATCCAGTATTGCATCAGTTTCTTGCAGACGTGAGCCGGGCACTTCTTGTCGACGACGTGAGCATGATATTCCTCAGGGAATTTCTTCATCGTTGAAAGAATCGGGTTAGCCGCTGTCTGGCCTAAGGCGCAGAGAGAGCCGCCTTTGATGACGGTCGCAAGCGCCCTCATGTCTTTGAGCGTCTGCTCGGTGCCGTTGCCGTTGGTGACTTTGGTCAGCATCTCAAGCAAGCGCTTGGTTCCAATCCGGCAAGGCGAGCACTTGCCGCAGGATTCAGAGCAAATGAAATCCATATAGAAGTGGGCGACATCGACCATGCAGTTATCTTCATCCATGACGATGGCGCCACCGCTGCCCATCATCGAACCGCGGGCGATCAAGGTATCGTAATCGATTGGGGTATCGAGGTCTTCGTCGGTTAAACAACCGCCAGAAGGGCCACCGGTCTGAATGGCCTTGAATTTCTTGCCATTCGGAATGCCGCCGCCAATATCGAAAATGAGTGTCCGTAAAGTCGTGCCCATCGGAACTTCGACGAGGCCGACGTTGTTGATCTTGCCACCGAGGGCAAAGACCTTGGTGCCTTTGCTGCCTTGGGTGCCGACTTTGGCGTATTCGGAAGCGCCAACGCGAATGATATAAGGAATCTGGGCGAGTGTTTCGACGTTATTGACGCAAGTCGGCTTGCCCCAGAGGCCTTTGATGGCCGGGAAGGGCGGACGCGGACGGGGCATGCCCCGCTTGCCTTCGATCGAGTTGAGAAGAGCGGTCTCTTCGCCGCAAACGAATGCGCCGGCGCCTTCGCGGAGGTGAACGTCAAAGGAGAAGTCCGTTCCTAGGATGTGATCGCCAAGCAAACCGACTTTTCGCATATCCTCCATCGCTCGGAGCAAACGCTCAACGGCGACTGGATATTCGGCCCGGACGTAGAAATAGCCTTGGCTCGCGCCGAAAGCGTAGCCAGCGATCATCATGCCTTCGATGACCTCAAAGGGGTTGCCCTCGAGAATCGAGCGATCCATGAAAGCGCCGGGGTCGCCCTCGTCGCCATTGCAGACGATATATTTCTGATCAGCGACCTGATTGGCGGCAAATTGCCATTTCTTGCCCGTCGGGAAACCAGCGCCCCCCCGGCCGCGGATCCCCGAGGCCAGCACTTCGTCAATCACCTGCTGCGGCTTCATTTCGGTCAAGACCTTTTTGAGGGCCTTGAAGCCATCGTAGCCCAAACTCTCTTCGAGGAAGTCCGGATTGATGAGGGAGCAGCCGTGAAGCGAGATGCGTTTTTGTTTCTTGTAGAAGTTGATGTCATCCTGCCGCACCACTTTCTCGTGGGTGACGGGATCGACATAGAGCAAATCTTCGCAGACCTTTCCGCCGATGAGATCGTCATCGACGATGTGGGAGACATCCGCGACTTTCACCTTGTGATAAAGCGTGTCTTCCGGGAAGATCTTGATGAAAGGGCCTTGGCTGCAGAAGCCAAAGCAGCCAACGTGGTTGATCGAGACTTTCTTCTCGAGACCCTTTTCTTTGATTTGCTTTTCGAATTCTTTGAGGATCGCATCGCTATCGTTGGCAAGGCAGCCCGTGCCACCGCAAACCATGACAGCCCGCTTGCCGCCGACGCCCTTGATCTTGTCATCAAAAGCTTTGCTACAACGATCGATATCCTGCTGCAATACGGCGACAGTGCTAATCTTTTCCATCAGGCGTTAACCTCCTTGGCTTTGTACTCATCGACGACTTTGGCGACGCCGTCGACCGTCATCTGCGGATAGACCTTGCCATTGACCGAGACGGCGGGGGCGAGGGCGCAGGCACCCATGCAGCGGATCGCTTCGATCGTGAAGAGACCATCGGCGGTCGTCTGACCAGGCTCGATACCTAAAATGGTCTCGAATTTATCAATGATGGCTTGCGAGTTCTTGACGTAGCAGGCCGTGCCGAGGCAGACGCCGATGACGTACTTGCCCTTCGGGGTCAACGAGAAGAAATTGTAAAAGGTGACAACCCCATAAACCTCGGAAACGGGAACGCCGGTCTCGATCGAGACAAGCTCCTGCACTTCGAGCGGAATGTAGCCATACTTTTTTTGAATCTCTTCAAGGATCGGCATCAAGGGCGAAGGTTCGCCTTTGTGGGCTGCGCAAATCGCGATAATGCCCTTTCGCGCTTCTTCTTGCATCGCCATGTTTTTCCTCCTGCGCTTAAACAAAAATGCGCACACATGCACGGGGATATTGTAAACGGGGAAACCGAGCAAGGCAACACTTGAAAGGTGCCCACCGCTCCTCAAAATTACCGATAAATTGGTAATTCCCCACCGATTCTAATCTTTTTCGGTAAAACGAAAAAGAAGACGGCGAAATTCCGTCTTCTTTTTGTCTCGTTTTGTTCCGCCAACACTTCGATAATCAGACAATTACCGGTTTGGTGCCGGCATCGGCTTCGAACTTGTTCTTGTTGAGGCCTAAGAGGGTGATAAAGACGGCGGGAATCGCTAAGCATTCGACGATAGGCGTGAGATTATCCGCCGTGATGGTTTGTTTGAAGGGGATCACGATGGAGGCATCGCTGTCGTTGACCGCGATGTAAAGTTCGTTGCCGATGAAAGCCATATAGAAACGGCCCTTGAATTTGGCTTCGAGGTCAAGGATTTTCTCCTGAATCTGCGGGGTCAAAAGATAGAAAACCAAGGTCTCGTCGCTCGTGAGGACTTGGAACTTCTTGTTGAAAGCGATGTATTCGGTTTCAACCTTTTTGAGACCACCGCTCCCAAACGAGATGATGCCGCTCTTCTCGAGGACTTTGACAACGGCAGCGAAGTTCCGCTCATAAGCGAAGCGGTACATCGTGCCTTTGGCGTAGGTCTCGTAGGTGTAATAGGTGTTGCCTTTGCTGTCGGTATGGCGCTCACGGCGCTGAAGATCGTAGCCGGCTTGCTCAAAACTGATGCCTTCATAAGTCGCGCTCTTGTAATTCTTGCCATAGTAACGATCAGGCAAGGCAAAGAAGCCCGGCTTCAACAAAACATTAAGAACCATGCCCCGGTTCGGGTCTTTTCGCGCAGCGGGGAAGAGGGTCGAATCGACGGTGTTGAGCAACAAACTGTAGGCATTCGAGCTGTAGTTATGTTTGACGATGGCGGCCGCCCCCATCAAAAAAAGCGAAGGCACGACGAGAAAGACCGGGATGAAAAAAAGGGCACCGTCATCCGACCAATGCAGAATTGTTATCAGAGCGGCCAGCACAACTCCGACGAGGAAGCACGGAACCCCGATACTTAAGAGCACCGTATATTTCTTACGCGCAACTGCGCGCGAAGACTCGAGGGTTGCCACCAACCCGGGAATCTTATCATTGAGCATTGTTGCCATCTTGATTCTCTCCTAAAAGAAAGGGCTGCCCATGGAGGCAGCCCGCGCTCTTTCGCCTTAGAACTCAATCTTGACGTCTTGGCGCTTGGCTTCCTCCGCTTCGAAGAAGTCGCGCTTGGCGAAGGCGTAATGACGAGCGATGATCGAGGTCGGGAAGACAATGATCTCTTGGTTGTAGGTGCTGACGTTCGAATTGTAGACCCGGCGCGAAGCCTGGAGTTGCTCTTCGACTTCGCCGATCTGATTCTGCAAAGCGGCAAAGTTGGCATTGGCCTTGAGTTCCGGATAAGCTTCGCTCACGATGTTGATCGAATCGAAGGCTTTAGTCACCTGATTGCTGAACTCGGCCTTTTCCTTCATGCTGGCATCGCTGGCGGGACGGCGCATGCTGATAACGTTGGCCAAGGTTTCGCTTTCGTGCTTGGCGTAGCCTTTCACGACGGCGACTTCCTTCGTCAATAAGTCAAAACGTTTGGTCAAAGCGACGTCGATGCCCGAGGCGGCTTCGTCGATTTTGACTTGCTCTCTCCGTAACCGGTTGGCAGCGTTGATCCACCACGAGAGGATGCAGATGACGACGATGACAAGAATAACGGCAATGATGATTAAGGCAAGCACCCAACCGACAAGCCCTTCATAGATCATAGATGTGTTTCTCCTTTAATATGCGCGGGAATCCCCCGCGAGGACACTATACAAGGCTTTCCACCTTGCGCAAGTAAAATTTTACCATAGACGACGCTAAGAAACCCTAGAAAAAAGAAAAATCCGATTGATTAGGCCTTTGTCAAGAAGAAACCCCTTTGCTTCTTCTTTAATTCTTCTCGCCATTCAAGGCGGATTCGGCCAAGAATAAAAAGCGATCGCACTCCAAAGAAATGCCAATTTAATTCAAATCAATATTTCATGCGTCTTTTTTAATCGAGGTCTCTTCCTCTAAGCATTCAATCGAGTGGGCAAAAATAATTTTTTAGATCGACCAGCGGCCTTTAAAGGGCGAAGGCCGCTCCCTCGGAGGTAAAAGAAAAGCCCCTACTCTGAGAGATAGGGGCTTGAGGATCAAAGAGGGAAAATAGGTTTAGTCAACCCACTTGACCAGTTCGACTTCGGCATTGTCGCCCTTGCGAGCGCCGAGCTTGTAAACCGTGGTGTAACCACCATTCCGCTTCGCAAACTTCGGACCGATTTCCTTGAAGAGTTTATCGAGTGCTTCAACACCATTCGCATCCACGATGCCCTTGCGGAGTATCGCGGCGGCTTCGCGGCGCGAGCTGACGGTATTCTCTTTGGCCCAGCCAACGAGTTTGGCGCTGAGGGAGATCAATTCCGGCGTGACGCCAGAGGTGACCTTGACAGAGCCATTCACGATGAGCTCGCTCACGACGTTGCGGAGCATGCTCTTGTTCTTCGAGGCGGTATAAGGCGCCTTGAAGCGAACGCCGGCCTTGCCGTGTACGTTCTTTCTTCCAACCATTCCTGACATGTGATTATTCTCCTACGTAGTCGCGGAAGTGCAGACCGATCGAGGCCAACTTTTCTTTGACTTCTTTGAGCGACTTCTTGCCGAGGTTGCGGACCTTCATCATCTCGTCCTCGCTCTTCTGAGTGAGTTCCATGACGGTGGAGATGCCAGCGCGCTTGAGGCAGTTGTTGCTCCGGACTGAGAGATCGAGTTCTTCGATCATCATATCCTGATACTTATTCTCTTCGGTCTTGACTTCTTCTTTGACCAGCTTATAGCTCTTGACGACATCGTCGAGCTTGGTGAACTCATTGAAGTGAGCCACGAGGAGTTGGGCGGCCATCGCGACCGCTTCGTGCGGTTTGACGGATCCGTTCGTCGTAACTTCGAGGGTCAGTTTATCGAATTTGCTGTCGTGTTCGACCCGGGTAGGCTCAACCGCGTAGGCGACTTTGACGACCGGGCTGTAATTGCTGTCGGTCGAGATGACGCCAATCGTGTTGATCTTCCGTTCGATCTTGTTCGCTTCGCTCGTGACATAGCCACGGCCGTTGGCGGCATAGATCGTCATCTTGAGGTGGCCTTCCTTATTGAGGTGGGCAATCTCGAGATCTTTGTTGACGACGCTCACGAGGGCCGGTAAGACAAGATCGGACGCCTTGAGGGCACCCGGGCCTTTGAAATCGACCTCTAAGCGTTTCACATCGTTCGTTTTATCATCGATCTTCAGGACGAGGTCCTTCAGGTTCAAGATGACGGCGGTCACGTCCTCTTCGACGCCTTCGATGGCGCTGAATTCATGGCGGACGCCTTCAATCTCTACCGCAAAGACGCTGGCGCCGGGAAGGGCGCTCAGCAAGACGCGGCGGAGGGCATTGCCGACGGTGAGGCCGAAGCCCCGCTCGAGCGGCTCGACGACGAAGCGGGCGTAATGCTCTTCCTCATCGTTCACATCGATCTTGAAGTTGATCGGTTGAAACGGGTCGGGTAAGCGAAGTTCGTCCGTTTTGACATCATTCGTGTTGGCCATTGATTAATTACCTCCTAAATGGTTTCCCTACTAGGTTCGGCTAAGCGGCTAGCCTCTCGGCCGTTTCGGAGGGCGGCAACCATTGTGCGGGATGGGGGTGGTATCGGCGATCGAGAGGATTTGCAATCCCGTGGTCGCTAACGCCCGGACGGCGGATTCACGGCCCGGACCCGGGCCTTTGACATCGACATCAACCTGGCGAAGGCCTTGCTCGAAGGCGTTCTTGCCAGCGGCTTCGGCGGCGAGTTGGGCCGCAAACGGAGTCGACTTCTTCGCACCTTTGTAACCGAGGGCGCCGGCACTCGACCAAGCAATGACATTGCCTTGCTCGTCGGTGATGGTCACGATCGTGTTGTTGAAGGTGCTGTGGATGTGGGCGACGCCCTTGGTGAAGTTGCGCTTCACCTTTTTCTTACGGGCGCTCGTGGATTTGCTCTTGCCTTTAGCAGGGGCAGCAGCCGGCGCGGCAGCAGTAGCAGCCGGCGCGGCAGCGACTTTTTCATCAGCCATAATTGTTCTTTTAGCCTCCTATGCTCTAGCCTTTGGTGGCTTCCTTCTTGTTGGCGATCGTCTTGCGCTTGCCTTTGCGAGTGCGAGCGTTCGTCTTGGTCCGCTGTCCGCGAACCGGAAGGCCTTTCTTATGACGGATGCCGCGATAGCATCCGATTTCTTGTAAACGCTTAATGTTGAGCGCGACCTCGCGGCGTAAATCGCCTTCGGTCTTGTACTTTGCGACCTCGCTACGGATAGCGACGAGCTGCTCATCGGTCAAATTCTTGACCCGGATGTCTTCTGAAACACCCGCATCTTTGCAGATTTTGCGCGCAAGCGAAGCGCCGATGCCGTAGACATACGGAAGGGCAGCCACGATGCGTTTTTCATTAGGGATATCAACCCCGACAATACGTGCCATATCTTTTTGTTTCCTCTAATTAACCTTGTCTCTGCTTGTGCTTCGGGTTCGGGCAGATGCACATAACGACACCATGCCGGCGAATGATCTTGCACTTATCGCAGATCGGCTTGACGGACGGTCTAACTTTCATAAGTTTTCTCTCCTTGGGGGAACGTTGGTCCCACGTGAATTAGTTTTTGTAGCGGAAGGTAATGCGCCCGCGTGTTAAATCATAGGGTGAAAATTGCACGGTAACCCGATCGCCGGGAAGAATCCGGATGTAATGCATCCGTATTTTCCCCGAAACGCAGGCGAGGACCACCGCTCCATTCGACAACTTCACCTTAAACATGGCGTTGGGTAAACACTCCAACACCGTCGCTTCGACTTCGATGCAGTCTTCTTTACTCAATAGAGCTATCTCCTTTCATTGCGTCAAGATCTCGTACCCGTCTTTGCTGACGAGCAGAGTGTTTTCGTAGTGGGCCGAACTTTGACCGTCTTTGCTGACGGCCGTCCAGCCATCCTTGAGCGTGCGCAAGGCATTTCTGCCCATCATGACCATCGGCTCAATCGCCAAGGTCATGCCCGCTTTGAGGATCGGCCCCGTCCCTTCCTCGCCGTAGTTCGGAATGTAGGGGTCTTCGTGCATGTCGCTCCCGATGCCATGTCCGGTATACTCTAAGGGAACGCTATAGCCATTCATTTTCGCGGTCATTTCGATCGCGTGAGAGACGTCGCCGAGGTGCACGCCCTCTTTGACTTTGCTCACGCCGTTCCAGAAGCATTGTTCCGTCACTTTGATGAGACGGAGTTTGCTTTCGGGGCAAATCCCGACCGGATAGGTGCGGCAGGCATCGGCCATGTAGCCATTTAATTGGACCACAATGTCGAGCGAGACGATATCGCCATCGGTCAGAATCTTCTTGGGCGAAGGAATCCCATGGACCAAAACCTCGTTGACCGAAGCGCAGATGGCAGTGGGGTAACCCCCGTAGCCTTTTTCGGCAGGGATGCCCCCGCCCTCACGGATCACCTTCTCGCAGATGTCATTAAGCTCCATCGTCGATACCCCGGGCTGAACCTGGGGGCCAACGACTTCATAAACATGGGCGAGGAGATGTCCCGCTTGCTTCATTAACGCGATTTCGCGCGGGCTTTTGATGATGATCATCGATGAGTTTTGAGGAGAGTTTGTAACTCTTTTTTGAGCTTTTCAGCCTCAGCCATCCCATCGAAGGTATAGAGAACGCCACTGCTCTTATAGAAGTCAAGGAGCGGAGCGGTACTCTTGTAGTAGTTGGCGAGGCGAATCTTGAGACTCGCTTCGTTATCGTCTTTCCGCTGAATGAGAGCGGACCCGCAAACATCGCAGATCCCTTCTTTTTTCGGCTTCATCGAGACGATGTTGTAGCTGGCGCCGCATTTGGGGCAGACCCGGCGGGTCGAAATCCGGCGGACGAGCTCCTCATCGGGACAGTTGATGTTGATCACCAAGTTAACCTCGCGAGAGATTTCCTTGCTGATCTTCGCCCAAGCTTCCGCCTGGGGGATCGTGCGCGGGAAGCCATCAAGAAGATAGCCTTTCGCGCAATCTTGGCGCGACAAGCGCTCTTTGACGAGAGCGCAGGTGAGTTCGTCGCTCACGAGGTCGCCCCGGTTGACGATCGCTTTGATTTGCTTCCCGAGCTCCGAACCGCTCGCCATGGCCTCACGGAACATGTCGCCGGTCGAAATATGGGGAATGTCGTAGTCATGGGCGATCCACTGCGCGTGCGTGCCTTTGCCCGCACCCGGGGGACCCATTAAGATGATGTTTAGCATAGTTTAGATACCCTCCCTGACCTGATCGAAACTCTTGCCAGCCAATAAGCCGTCGATTTGAGCGTTCAACTCGAGAGCGACGCCGACGATGATGATTAAGCCCGTGCCGCCGATGGCAAGCGTGTTGTCGCCATCGAAGACGTCCGCCCAGACCAGGATGATGGGCAGAGAGGCGATGAAGCCCAGAGCCATCGCTCCGATGAAGGTGACGCGATTAAGAACCTTTCCGACATAGCGTTCGGTTTCTTTGCCCGGGCGAATGCCAGGGATGTAGGAACCGTTCTTTTGGAAGTTGTCCGCCAAGGTCTCGGGATCGATCTCCATCTCCGCATAGAAGAAGGTGAAGGCGATGATGAGGGCGACGTAGATGAGCCAACCCCAGTCCATTTTCCAATGGGTGCCGTTGAACCAGTTCATCGTAAACGTCTCATTGTAGTTGAAGATATTAAGCCAGTTCGCTTTGGCGGCATCGGCCGAAATGAAGGACGCGATGATCGAAGGCGCCGACATGATGGAGGCCGCGAAGATGACCGGGATGACCCCGGCCGAGTTGATTTTGATGGGGAGGAAGGAAGCGCGCGCCATCGAGACGCTCGCTCCGCCCTTGCCGGCGTGTTGGACCGGGATCTTCCGTTTCGAGAGTTCCGTGAAGACCACGAAGCCCGTGATGAAGACCATGGCGAGGATATAGAGGGTGAATTGGAAGCTGCCTTTGACCATCTCGCTCGGCCCGTGGTTCACGTTGTTGGTGATCCACTTCGTCCAAGCGTTCGAGATCTGGGTCGGCAAGCTGCGAACACAACCAGCGAAGATGATAACCGAGATGCCGTTTCCTAAGCCTTTCTCGGTGATTTGGTCGCCGAGCCACATCGTGAGCAAGGCGCCCGCGAGCAAGATGGTGACGATATAAGCGTAAGTGAAGAAATTATCGGCAAGCGTCAAGGTAATATAACTCGAATTCTGCATCGTCTTGATGATGCCGTACGCCTGGACCGCACCTAAGAGTAAGGTGAGGTAACGGGTCGCCATCTCCGTCTTCTTGCGGCCGTACTCGCCTTGCTTGCTTAATTCGGTAAGGGCGGGGAGCACGTCTTTCGAGAGAAGCTGGATGATGATCTGCGCGGTGATGTAAGGCGAAACACCGAGAGCGAACACCGAGAAGGAGCTTAGCGCGCCTCCTCCTAAAAGGTCCATGAGGGCCAAGGAGGAGCCGGAGGAGATGAGTTCGTTCATCTTCGCCTGATCGACCTTGACACCCGGAACGGTGATGGCCGCCCCAATCCTCAGGACGAAAAGAACCATGATCGTAAAGAATATACGGTTGACGATTTCTTTGTTTTTGAAGATCGAGACGAACTTTTTCATTACTTGATGACCTCAGCGGTGCCACCCAGAGCGACGATGGCCTGTTCGGCCGCCTTGCTGTAAGCATGGACTTTAACGGCTAACTTCTTGGTGAGTTTGCCTTTGGCAAGGATTTTAACCCCATCCGTGGTATTTTTCACCAATCCGTTTTCACGTAAGAGCGTCTCTGTCACTTCGCTGCCGTCTTTAAAGCGGTTGAGCGACTCGAGGTTAACGCAGGCAAATTCGACGCGGCCGAGGTTCTTGAAACCGAACTTCGGCAAACGCCGGGCCAACGTCATCTGACCACCCTCGAAGCCATGCTTCTTGGTGTGGGCGTGCGCGCCTTGGCCCTTCTGGCCTTTGCCGGCGGTTTTGCCGTTGCCCGAGCCTAAGCCCTGGCCCCGACGGAAGTGCTCTTTTTTCGAGCCTTCCATCACCACGAGATTATTTAATGAATCAGCCATAATTACTTGCCTCCTTCAGTCTTCGGGGCAAACGGCTTCACGTACGGCTTTTGCGCCGAAGGAACCGCCGGATGCATCGCCTTGATTTCGTCGGCAGTCTTGAGACCGCGGAGAACCATGACTTTGTCATATTCCTTCATGCTCTGAAGCCCGGCATGGGTGGCCCGAATCACGTTGATTGGGGTGCGCGAACCATAGACTTTGGAGTAGACGTTCTTGATGCCCGCGAGTTCGAGAATCGCGCGGACGGCGCCGCCGGCGATGATGCCGGTGCCCGCCGGAGCGGGTTTGAGGAACACGGTCGTATCCGCGAAGACACCCTTCACTTCATGAGCGATGGTGTTGCCCTTCGCGATGTGAAGCGGATAGAGCTTCTTCTTAGCGGCAGTGAGCGACTTTTTGATGGCATCTGGGACTTCGCCGGATTTGGCTAAGCCAAAGCCGTAATGTCCTTTGCCATCGCCGATGACGACAAGAGCATCGAAGCGCATATGCTTGCCGCCCATCTCAACACGGCAGACCTTGTTGATATCAACGACCCGGTCCTGATATTCGTCTTCGTCACGGCGGAAGCCACCACGACCACCGCGTCTTTCACCCGGCCGGCCTTTGTGGTCGCCGAATTTGCGATCGCCCGGGCGGCTCGCCGATTTCGAGCCGTGGGGCTCATAGATCGGATTGCCATTCTGGCGGTTGTTCGCATTGGCGTTCGTCTGGGGAGCGGCAGTCTCCGCTTTCGGGGCTTCGACAACTTTCTTTTCTTCTTCCATTGTGTGTTCTCCTTAGAAGAGGAGCCCTCCTTCACGCGCGGCATCAGCCAAGGCTTGAACCCGGCCGTGATAGGCGTAGCCACCGCGGTCGAAGACGACCTTGGTGATCCCGGCTTTCTTGGCTTTCTCCGCCAAATCCTTGCCGACTTCGGCAGCGGCTTCGCAGTTGCCGCCGACTTTGATCTTCAACGCGACCGAACTCGAGGCGACGAGGGTGGTAGCCTTCACGTCATCGATGATCTGCGCTTCGATGTTCTTGTTCGAACGGAAGACGACCAAGCGGGGGCAAGCAGCGGTCCCCGCGATTTTTTCGCGAACCCGCTCATGGCGGCGTTCACGGATGCTATTGCGCGATTCTTTCTGAATCATGGTTCATCCTCCTTATTTCTTGGCTGCGCCGGCCGCACCAGCGGTCGCAGCAGCTGCGCGTTTGCCAACCTTCTTGATCAGATGCTGACCTTTGAAGTGGACGCCCTTATTGCCATAGACATCCGGCCGGTGGCTATCATAGATAAAAGCGGCGGTCTGGCCGACTTCTTGCTTATCGGTACCCTCAACCGTGACGTGGGTTTCATCCGGCACGCTGATCTTGGTGTATTGGCCGATCGGCTCGATGGCGATTTCGTGGGAATAGCCCAAGAACATGCTGACGGCTTTGCCCTTCATCTGGGCGCGATAGCCAGTGCCAGCGATCTCGAGTTCTTTCTTCCAACCCGCGGTAACGCCATGAATGGCATTCTTCAAGTTGGCGGCGACGGTCCCTTCGTTCTCGTTCCCTTGTCTCACATTTTCTTTATCGATGATTTTGACTTGGGCTTTCCCGTCTTTCACCTCGACGCTGACGCCCTCAGGGATGAGGACGCTTACTTCGCCTTTGGCTCCTTTGACGGTAGCGGCGTTTCCGTTAATGGTAACGGTGACGCCACTAGGAAGAGAAATGGGTTTAAATCCAATTCGTGACATAAATTCTCTTCTCCTTTTTTACCAGACGTAGGCGAGGACTTCGCCGCCGAGGTGAGCTTTTCTCGCCTGGGCGTCGGACATCAAGCCATTGCTGGTCGAAATGATGGCGATGCCAAGTCCGCGGAGGACTCGGGGCAAACTATCGGCTTGGACGGTCACCCGTAAGCCCGGCTTGCTGATGCGTTTCAAACCTGAGATAACGCGCTCGCCATTCGGGCCGTACTTCAGGGTGAGGTTAAGCGTCTTGGCGGCGCCTTCGCCTTCGGTTGACATTTCGACGAGGTAGCCCTGATCCTTGAGGATCTTGGCGATGTCGTCTTTCATCTTGCTATAAGGCATGGAGACGGTGTCGTAATGGAGCGCATTGGCGTTCCGAATACGGGTCAGCATGTCTGCGATGGGATCTGCATTCATGTGTTTGGGTCTCCTTTCCTTACCACGAAGCCTTCTTCATCCCCGGGATTTCGCCTTTGTGGGCGAGTTCGCGGAGACAAATGCGGCAGAGTCCGAATTTCCGAATCACGCCGTGCGGGCGTCCGCACCGCTGGCAGCGCGCGTATTCGCGGGTGCTGAACTTCTGCGGGCGGCTTTGTTTAATCTTTAAACTGGTTTTTGCCATTGATTTTCTCCTTCCGATTACTTCCGGAACGGCATGCCCATCTCCTGTAAGAAGGCGAAGGCTTCCGCATCGCTATTGGCCGTCGTGACAATCACGATGTCCATGCCGCGGATCTTGCTGACTTTATCGTAATCGATTTCCGGGAAGATCAACTGCTCTTTGACGCCGAGGGTGTAGTTGCCATGCCCATCGAAGGCGTTCTTGCTGACGCCGCGGAAGTCGCGGACGCGCGGGAGGGCGATCGAAACGAGCTTGTCGTAGAATTCGTACATCCGGAGTCCGCGGAGCGTGACCTTGCAGCCAATCGCCTGGCCCTCACGAACCTTGAAGGTCGCGATGGACTTTTTGGCTTTGGTGGTCACCGGATGCTGTCCGGTGATGGTCGCGAGCTCAGCGACGCTGTCTTCAAGCGCTTTCGCGTTCTGGGTGGCATCACCGACGCCGATGTTGATGACGATCTTCTCAAGCTTCGGGCACTGCATGAGGCTGGTGTAACCGAATTTCTTGATCAAGGCCGGCACCACTTGATCGCGGTACTTCTTAATCAAACGGTTCTCATACTTGTCGGGATTCTCGGCCTTGGTGGCTTTCTTCTCGGCCTTCGGGGCTTTTGCTTCGGCCTTCGGCGCGGCGGCTTTGACGGCCTTTTCGGCCTTCGGCGCGGTGGCCTTCGGGGCCTTCTCCGCTTTCGGAGCCTTAGCGGCTACGGGTTTCTTTTCATCTGCCATAATCGCTATCCTCCTTATTTATCGAGGCTCTCGCCGGACTTACCGACGCGAACCTTCTTGCCAGCGACCACTTTGATGTGGACGCGGGTCGCTTTCTTGCTCTTCGGATCGACGAGAGCGACTTTCGAGGCATCGAGCGGGACATAGATGTCGAGCACGCTGCCCTCGGGGGTCCCCTGAGTCGGCTTCTTATGCTTCTTATGGACGTTCACGCCTTCGACGACGACTTTGTTGAGTTCGGGGTAGACCTTCTGGACCGCGCCGACTTTGCCTTTGTCATCACCGGAGAGAACGATCACCTTATCGCCTTTTTTGATGTTCATGGTTTTCTCCTTATAACACCTCGATGGCGAGCGAGATGATTTTCATATAACCCTTATCGCGAAGTTCGCGGGCCACCGGTCCGAAGACACGGGTGCCTAAGGGATTGCCATCAGCGTCGATGAGGACAATGGCATTGTCGTCGAAGGCAATGCACGAGCCATCCTTGCGGAGGACTGGGTGCTTCACCCGGACGATGACGCCTTTCACGACCTGGCCTTTTTTGATTTTGCCATTCGGCATAGCAGCCTTGACGGCGCACATCACGATATCGCCAAGCGTCGACGTCTTGCAGCGGCCGCCAGCGTACTGGCGGAAAATGCGGACGATACGAGCGCCGGAGTTATCAGCGACGACGAGATTTGATTCATTCTGGACCATTGCTGATATTCTCCTTATTTCTCAGCGGTTTTCGGCGCGTTGGCTTCTTCAGCTTTCGGTGCTTCAACCGGCTTTACGACTTCGCTGGAACCTTCCTTGCTCTCGAGGGCGGCTTCCGCATCGGCGACGCCTTGAGCGACGACGGCGCGCTTGTCGATCGAGACAAGCCGGAAACGTTTAATCTTCGAGATCGGACGGCAAGCCATGATGGTCACAACGTCGCCAACTTTGGCTTCGTTCTTCTCATCGTGGGCATAGTACTTCTTGGAATAGCCGACCCGCTTAGCATAAAGAGGATCGTTCCGTTTGGTCGAAACCGTCACCGCGATGGTTTTGTTCATCTTGATCGACGTCACAACCCCTTCGAAGGTTGTTCTGTTATTTCTTTCCATGGTGATTCTCCTTTCCTTACTTGGCGCTCGGGGCCTTGATTTGGAGCTCGCGCTCACGCCTCACGGTCTCGGCTTTGGCTAAATCCTTGCGGATGATCTTGATCTGATCGGGATGTTCGAGCTGGCCCACCGCTTTCTGGCGGGAGATTTCGAATTGTTTCTGACGAAGCTCGGCGATTTTAACGTCGAGGTCTTTCGGGGAGAGTTCCCGTAATTCTTTGATTTCCATAATTACTTCTTCTCTCCTTCTTTCGCTGGCTTAACAGCTTCAGCGGCCGGAGCGGCGGCCGGAGCGGCAGCGCCCTCAGCGGGAGCAACACCCTCAGCTGGCGTCTCGTTGCCGGTGTCGGAGATGGTGGTCTTCTCAAGCGCATCCTCAGCCTTGATCGCGTCAACCGAGGATTCGTGTTGGGCTTCCATCCTCAGCTTTTCAGCCTCGGAGAGAGCCTTGCTCCGTTTCACCACTTTCGTGTTGACCGGGAGCTTGAAACTCGCCTGATGGAGAGCTTCAATGCAGAGGTTGTCGGCGATGCCGCCGATCTCGAAGAGCATCGTGCCCTCGTGAACGACAGCGACCCAGCCCTCTGGATTGCCTTTGCCAGAGCCCATGCGGACTTCGGCAGGCTTCTTCGTTTTGGCCATGTGCGGGAAGATCCGAATCCAGATCTTGCCAGCCCGGTCAGTGTAGCGGGCGAGGACGATACGAGCGGCCTCAATCTGATGGTCGGTCACGTAGTAGCCTTCGGTCGCTTGGAGTCCATACTCACCGAAGTCGACGTTGTTGCCTTTGTGGGCAGGACGATCGTACTTCAGTCCGTGCGGACGACGATATTTAACGCGCTTTGGTTGCAGCATTGTCGCTACCTCCTTCGTGGGCGTTGACAGCCGAGGCGGCCTTAGCGGCCATCCCGTCTTTCTTTACGCCGTTCTTATTGGTTGAGCGGCAGATCCACACCTTGACGCCGATGCGGCCATAAGCGGTCGCGGCATCAATGTGGGCGTAGTCGATGTCGGCGCGGAGGGTCTCGAGAGGGACAACGCCCTCTTTATAACCTTCGCGACGAGCGATTTCCGCTCCGCCTAAGCGTCCCTGGCATTGCGTACGGCAGCCAGCGGCACCGGCTTTTCTCATTCTTTGGATCGCTTTCTTCTGGGTCGAACGGAACGACTGGCGGTTTTCAAGCTCGCTTGCGATCCATTTGCCGATCAAAGTGGCATCCAAATCCGGATTCTTCACTTCGACGATGTCGAGGCGAAGGGTACCGGTCTTGACGATTTTGCCCAGTTCTTTTTTGATCCGGGAGATATTGGCACCGTCTTGGCCGATCACGACGCCCGGACGGGCGACGTAAGCGCTGACGACGACGTTGTTGTCTTTGTCGCTCTTTTCACGAGCGATATCGATGTGCGAGACCATGGCGTCCTTGAGTTGGGGTTCAAGATATTTGCGGATCTTGATATCCTCGCCAAGGAATGTCGCATAGTCTTTTTTCGAAGCGAACCAATTCGCTTCCCAACCGCGGTTCACGCCAACGCGGAATCCGACGGCATTAATCTTTTGTCCCATGAATGGCCTCCTTACGCCCTTTCTTTGACAGTGCAGGTGATATTCGAGCACCGTTTGATGAGCGGCGAGGACGAGCCTTTGCCTCTCGGCTCAAACCGCTTCATCCGGACGCCATCGGCGGCCTCGATGTCAGCGATGTAGAGCTTAGCGCCATCGAGACCGAAGTTGTTGGCGGCGTTGGCGGCAGCGGATTTGATCACTTTGACGACCGGAGCAGAAGCGGCCCGATTGACCCGCGCGAGCATCGCGAGAGCTTCGTTGACGTTTTTGCCGCGGACTAAGTCGATCACGAGGCGCACTTTGCGCGGGGTGACACGGACGTCGCGGCTGAAGGCCTTGGCTTCCTTGACTTGGACTTTTTCGGCTTTGATCGGTTCGGCCTTCTTGGCTTCTTCGGTCTTTTTCGGCTCGTCTTTCTCCGCTTCGGCCTTTTTGGCGACCTTAGCAGGTTTTTCGGCGACGGTTTCAGGAGTCGCTTTCACGGTTTTCTTTTTGGTGTCTGCCATAAATTACTCCTTACTTCTTGGCTGCCGAAGCAGCAGCCGGAGCGGCTGCGCCTGCTGAAGCAGCTTGATCGCCAAGGTTGTTGCCATGGTGGCCGGTGAAGATACGAGTCGGCGAGAATTCGCCGAGCTTATGCCCCACCATATCCTCCGTGACGTAAACCGCGATGTGTTCTTTGCCATTGTAGACTGAGAACGTAAGTCCGACGAACGCCGGATAGATGGTCGAACGACGAGACCAGGTTTTGATGATCTCCTTCTTGCCGGATTTCTGAACAGCTTCAACCTTCTTGAGAAGGTAGTCATCCACAAACGGGCCTTTTTTGCTAGAACGTGACATGGTTCGATCTCCTTTCCTTACTTATCATTCTTGCGTCTCATGATGAGACGGGTTGAATTTTTCTTGAAGCGACGAGTCTTGACGCCTCTCGCTTTCTTGCCCCAAGGGGTTCGCGGCGCATCGCGGCCGACAGGGCATTTGCCTTCGCCGCCACCATGAGGGTGATCGCACGGGTTCATGGCGAAGCCACGAACTGTCGGGCGGATGCCGAGGTGACGTTTCTTACCGGCGGTGCCGAGGTTGATCAAGTTGTGATCCTCATTGCCGACGACGCCGATCGTCGCACGGCAGTTGGCTAAGACTTTGCGAACTTCGCTCGACGAGAGACGAAGCATGACGTAACCGGAATCGGTGCCGAGCACCTGAGCGCTCGTACCAGCCGCGCGGCACATCTGGCCGCCTTTACCCGGCTGTAACTCGACGTTATGAACGACGGTGCCATCAGGGATGGACTGAAGTTCGCAGCAGTTGCCGGTTTTGATATCGGTCGCCTTGCCACTGACGATCTTGTCGCCAACCTTGAGGCCTTGCGGCGCCAAGATGTAGCGTTTTTCACCATCAGCGTAAGTGACTAAGCAGATGAATGCGGTCCGATTCGGATCGTATTCGATGGCCGCCACGGTCGCCGGGATTCCGTCTTTATCACGACGGAAGTCGATGATCCGATAACGGTTCTTGTTGCCCCCGCCGATGTGGCGGCAGGTGATGCACCCCTGATTATTGCGGCCACCGGAATGCTTCTTCGGGGCTAACAATGATTTTTCAGGAGTGGTTTTTGTGATGCCTTCGTAACTGAGGGTCGTCATTTCGCGGCGACTCTTGGTGTACGGGCGATAGCTTTTGATTGCCATTTTATTCTCCTATAGTGGATTCTTTATTAAGGATATAAGTCCTTAACGGGTGATGCCTTACGCTTTGAAGAGGTCGATCGCACTGCCCTTGGCAATGCTGATGACCGCCTTCTTGTAGCCAGAGACGAAGCCTTTATAGCGGCCGCCTCTCGACTTGGCTTTCGGACGCGCATTGATGATTTTCACATCGATAACCTTGACTTGGTACAAGCGCTGGAAGCTCTCTTTGATATCCGTCTTGTTGGCATTCGACGCCACTTTGACGGTCACCTTGTTCGCATCCTGAAGGAGAGCCATGCTCTTCTCGGTGATGTGCGGATCGAAGATGACATCGTAGTCGTGCTTGATCGGCTGGGCGAAGAGGACTTTCTTCTCCTCGGCTTTCGCCGGGACAACGGCCTTCTTCTCGTCCGCTTTATCAGCGGCTTTCGGAGCCTTCTCAACTTTCTCGGCCTTTTCGGCCTTCGGGGCTTTTTCAGCCTTCGGGGCTTTCTTGGCTTTCGGAGCGGCCTCTTTTGCGACCGCAGCGGTTTCTTTCTTTTCGTCAGCCATTATTGGAGTCCTCCTTCGAGGGTCTTAATGTCATCTTCGCTGATGACGACGTTCGTGGCATCAAGGACATCGTAGACACTGATGTCGTTGACGGCGCGGAGGGTCACAGAAACGATGTTCTGGGCACTCTTGACCAACTTGTCGTTCTTTTCCGGGACGATCACGAGGGTCTTGCCTTCCGCCTTGATGGCGGCAAGGTCTTTAACGAAGGCTTTCGTCGAGATGCTCTTGAGGGCAAGGCTATCGACCACAATCAAGCCTTTGGCGGCCTTCTGGGAGAGGACGGTCTTGAGCGCAAGCGCGTGGGCCTTCTTATTCTGATAGACGAGGTAGTTCTGATTGCCATCCGGGCCGAAGATTTTGCCACCGCCGACCCAGAGCGGCGAACGGGACGATCCCGCGCGGGCGCGGCCGGTTCCTTTTTGTCTCCACGGCTTTTTGCCACCGCCGGCGACTTCGTGTCTCTTCTTCGTCTTGGCAGTCATCTGACGGGCGTTGGCCTGTTGGGTCACGACGGCATCATGGACGGCCTGTTCGTTTTTATCGAGGATTCCGAATACCTCTTTATTTAAGAGGATGGTTCCGGTCTTTTCTCCGGCGAGATTAACAACCGGAAGGGTGATTGTATCAGCCATGATCGTTATTCTCCCTTCTTTTCGTCCGCTTTCGGAGCGACAGCCGGCTTCTCAGCAGGTTTGGCTTCGGCGGCTTTAACGGCAGCAACTTCCGTGGCGTTTTCAGCGGCAGCAGCAGCCTCTTTATTTGCAGTTTCTTCCGCTTCTTTCTTGGCCGCTTCTTCCGCAGCCTTCTCGGCGGCGGCTTCTTCGGCGGCTTTCTTGGCGGCTTCGGCGCTGGCCTTTTCGGCGGCTTCCTTGGCCGGGATGTCGATGAGCGGCTTCACGACCGGTTTCGAGAACTGGGCGAGAACGGCACTCCGAATCATCACGATCGCCTTCTTGGTGCCCGGAACTCCACCTTTGACGAGGATGTAGCCCTTCTCAGGGTTGCTCTCGATGATGGTGACGTTCTGAACGGTCGCTTGCGCCGGTCCCCAATGGCCCGACATGGTCTTGCCAGGGATGACGCGGTTGTTGGTACGGCCGTTATTGGCCAAAGAACCAATTTGTCTATGATAGCCGGAACCATGGGCTTTCGGGCCGATGATGTGGCCATACATCTTAATGGTGCCGCTGTAACCATGGCCTTTGGTGGTCCCGATCACATCGACGACGTCGCCCATTTTGAAGAGGTCGCAGGTGAGATTCTCGCCGACATTCTTGGCGTAGATTTCATCGCCCTTCAATTCATAGAGGTGTTGCTTCGGCGAGACATTGGCTTTCTTATAGATACCAAGTTCGCACTTGTTGGTATGACGCTCGGCTTTATCTTCATAGCCGACCTGAAGCGCTTCGTAGCCATCCTTCTCTTTGGTCTTCTTCGCCACAATGGCGTTGGGAAGAACCTCGATCACGGTGACGGGATACATAGTCCCATCGGCAGCGAAGACCTCGGTCATGCCCATTTTTCTTCCGATAATGGATTTCATGATGGTGATCCTCCTTACTTCGCGGTGACGTCAATGTCGACGCCGCTCGGAAGATCAAGCTTCCGGATGGCCTCAACGGTTTCTTTCGTGGGATTGACGATGTCGATCAATCTCTTGTGCGTACGGATTTCGAACTGCTCACGGCTATCCTTATACTTGAAGGTAGCGCGTAAGACGGTGTAAACCTGCTTTTCGGTCGGAAGCGGGATGGGTCCCACCACGCTAGCTCCGGTCTTCTTGGCTACGTCAATAATCTTCTCGACCGCTAAGTCGAGGATCTTGTGATCGTAGGCCTGCAAACGAATGCGCAGGACTTGTTGTTTCGCCATGAATTTTCCTCCTTTAGATTTCTTCAGGCTTCTAGCCGTGTGTTCCGCATGAGTTCCCTGACTAAGCCCAGACTTGACAACGTCTTCGGGTGTGTCAGCAACATCACGCCTCAATGCACACGCCAGCGATGAAGACTATACTCCCTCGCGTACGTGGGAGTCAACAAATTTCGCAACATTTTTTCCGATGAAATCCCGTGATTCTCCAAAAATTGAGCATTGGCGCGAAAAAGGACCAAATTTTTATTCTTTTCTTTGATTTCTTTGTGCACAGTGCACAGTTTTCAAGAAAATAACCCTCTCAAAAAACCGTAATTTGACCCCTGAAATATCTCTGGGATATCACTCGAAAAAGAAACCGAAAAATACATAGATAAAAAAGGACGGCTTCTCGAAGGGACCGCCCCCGCTTCCTGTTCTCGGCGTTTAAAGCCGGCATCGATCACCTTAATCTTTTCTTCCCGACCCATGAGAGCATAGCGTCCGCCAAGAACGCGCCGCGAGATTGTCGATGCGGCTCCCGCCGCCGCATATCCGGCAAAGACCTTGGTTCCACCATATCGAAGCGCGGTCATAATAGTCAGGTTATTTCGCTCCATGGGTGGCAAAATCCCTTCTCGGCCTTCTCGACGTCTTGAAGAGCCACCGTGAAATCGAAATCCTGAAAAGCCAGAGCAATGCCCCTCAAAGAAAAAACGGGAACACCAAAACTCCAGCGGATCCCCTCCTGATTCAATTCGTAAGCCACCAGAGCAAATAAATGCAGTTTGTCCGCTTCCCTTGTTGTCTAGCCCTTCCAATCGATGCCCTTCTCTTTTGCTTTTGCTAAACCTTTGGCGTAGGTGAATTTACAGCCGCAATAGAGTTGGTTATAGAGATCGTAATGAATCCGCATCTCCCGAGCGATGTCAATGCCTTTGGCTTTCTTGAAATCGCTATAGAAATACTTGGTCTTTGCGTGCTCTTTTTCTAACTCCGAGCCGATTTTATTGAGAATTTGCGAGTCTTTTTGCCGTGAAATCGTCATCACGGTCGTGAAATAATCGTAGCCATTCTTCTCGGCGTAGTCATAAGCCTCCCCCATTCGTTTGCGGTAGCAGATAAAGCAGCGTTCTTTCCCTTCTGGGAGAGCGGCGTAGGGCTCAAGATCCTTGTTGTAGGTCTCGTTGTCGTAGGGGGTCACAATTAAATCCACGTGGTAGCCATAATCGCGCGCAAAATAGCCGAGAAACTTCTTTAACTCATCAAGACGGCGTTCGTATTCGCTTTGGGGATAAATGTTCGAGTTATTGAAATAAATCGTCACCTCAAAATGCGGACAAAGAAAAGTCAAAGGAAAGCAACTGCAGGGTCCGCAGCAGGCATGGAGCAAAAGTTTGGGCTTCTTAGCCGGGGAGAGTTCGGCAAGCTCCGTGAGAGATTTTTGATAGAAATTTATATAGGCCTGCGGCATCTTAATCCTCGAGATTATGGGAATAATCGTAATTCCCGTAGATAAACATCGAATCGCCAAAAGAAAAGAAACGATATTTCTCTTTGATTGCCTCTTCGTAGCAGTGCAAGGTCCACTTTCGCCCCATGAAAGCGGAGACGAGCATCACGAGAGTGCTCTTGGGCAGATGGAAGTTCGTAATCAAAGCATCGACGGCCTTATAGGCAAACCCAGGCTGGATAAAGATGGCGGTCGCTTCGTCGGTGGTCGGATAAAAACATCCCTTGGCCACATATTCGCTTTCCAGAGTCCGGACCGAGGTCGTGCCGACGGCGATGACACGCCGGTGTTCCGCCTTGGCCTTGTTAAGGGCATCGGCGGCTCCTTGAGAGACATCAAACGTCTCGCTATGCATCACGTGATCTTTGGTGTCTTGCACCTTGACGGGACGGAAAGTCCCTAAGCCGATGTTGAGGGTAATATCGACAATTTGGACGCCCTTTTTCTGGAGCCTTTCAAATAATTCGGGGGTAAAGTGAAAGCCTGCGGTCGGAGCGGCAGCACTGCCGGGCACCTTGGCGTAGACGGTTTGATAGTCGTCGTTATTCGCGCATTGTTTTTTGATGTACGGGGGCAAGGGCATCTGACCGAGCTGATCAAGCACTTCGAGGAAGATCCCCTGGTAATGGAATTCCATGTGGCGAATCCCTTCGGGAAGCACCTTGACGCAGGTGCACTTCAATTGGCCTTCGCCAAAGGAGCAAACGCTGCCGACTTTAACGGAGTGGGCATTGCCGATTAAGCATTCCCAGACATCGCCTTCGATTTGATGAAGAAGCAGGACTTCGACTTTGCCCTTCGTGTCTTCTTTGACGCCGATCAAACGGGCGGGGATGACTTTGGTGTTGTTGCGGACGAGGACATCGCCGGGCTTCAAATAGTCGATAATGTCATGAAAACGTTTATGTTCAATGCTCTTGTGCTCGCGGTCGATCGCCATGAGGCGGCATTCGTCGCGCTTTTCAACCGGCGATTGGGCAATCAGCTCTTCTGGGAGTTGAAAATCAAATAATTCGATATCCATTAGAAGCCTCTTTCGTCGCCATATTTGGCGATGATTTCGTCTTTATAAGCCCTGAAACGATCCTCTTGAATCGCCTTTCTTGCCCCTTCCATCATCTTGATGAGAAAGCGGATGTTATGAATCGAGTTTAACCTTTTGCCTAATTCCTCATTGGTCATGAAGAGATGGTGCAGATAGGCTTTGGTGTAATGGGTGCAGGTGTAGCAATCGCACTCGGGATCAAGCGGAGTGAAATCTTCTTTGTACTGGGCCCCTTTGATGTTAACGCGACCCTGGGAAGTCATCAAGGCGCCGTGCCGGGCGATCCGAGTCGGGAGAACGCAGTCGAACATATCGACGCCACGTTCGATGCCGCCGAGAATATAGTCGAGCGAGCCAACCCCCATCAAATAGCGGGGTTTGTCAAGCGGAAGAAAACGAACCGCATCTTCGACCATTTGGAGGCAAACCTCTTTCGGCTCGCCAATCGAGGTGCCGCCGATTGAGTAGCCCGGGAAATCCATCTTGGCAAGTTCTTTGGCCGCATATTCGCGGAGGTCGCGGTAAGAGCTGCCTTGGACGATGCCAAAAAGGGCTTGATCGGCGCGAGTGTGGTGCTCGAGACCGCGTTTGGCCCAACGAAGGGTACGTTCGGTCGAAGCGCGCGCATACTCTTTATCAGAAGGATAAGGAATACATTCGTCAAACGACATAATGATATCAGCGCCAAGGGCCTCTTCGATCTCGATCACTTTTTCAGGCGTGAAGAATTCCTTGTCACCGTTGAGGTCGTTGCGGAATTCAACGCCATTTTCAGTGATTTTGCGTTGGGACTGAAGCGAAAAAACCTGAAAGCCACCACTATCGGTGAGAATCGGGCCGTCGTAATTCATGAACTGGTGAAGACCGCCCGCTTCTTGGACGATTTTTTCGCCGGGCCGCAAATGGAGGTGGTAGGTATTGGAAAGAATCACGCCAGCCCCGAGCGCTTTGATCTCCTCGGGCGAGAGACATTTGACGGTGGCCAAAGTCCCAACAGGCATGAACATCGGCACCTCAACAGTGCCATGCGGGGTATGGAGAAAACCATAACGGGCCCCGGTTTCTTTATCGACATGTTTGACTTCGAGATAAAAATTGTTTGTACTCATAAGCGGTGTCATTTTAAATCTTGCAATGCGATAAGGCAAAAGATAACGCTATAGGGGTGGGTTTGGGGAACGAAAATCCCCAGCAAAAACCCCTCCGATTAGCTTTTACCAATGGATGTCGGCGTGACGGACGGGATGGATGGCGGCCATGAAACCTTTATTGCGGGAGAGGCCCATCCATAAGAAGTAGGAGAGAACGATCACCACCGCTTCGCCCGCGCCGACATAAAGAACGCTTTCCCAAAACGCGTAACCCATCAACCAACAGAGCTCGCCGCCGACCACAAAGGCATTGACGAGGACCGGATAGATGATGCCGACGAGGAGACGGGGCGAAAGATAAGCGATCATCAGCGATGAAACCAAGGTAGCACCGGTGCCCATCAAGACATCGAAGATCCCCATCGGACTCTCACAATTGGCCAAGAGACAGCCAAGCGTCACCCCAAAGACAAAATCAGGGCGCCAGAAGCAAAGTAAGACAAGAAATTCGGCAATCCGAAATTGGATTTCGCCATACTGGAAAACCGGAATACAGAACGTAAGAACAAAATAAACCGCCGCGATAATGGCATTTGCGGCGATTTTCTTCACGAGCGAATCAGAATTGGTCATAAGAATGATCTCCTTGTTTTTTAGACGTGGTTCAGAGGAAGAACACGTTACTAATTTTGTCGGGTTAGATAATACGCTCGTTGAGAGACAAAAGTCTATATTCTTTTCTCTTTCTTCCGCCTTCCGTGTCCCATAACCGCAGAAGGAAGAAGAATGTTGAGGGCATTTCGTCCTCACTTATCAATAGACACGAAAAGCGAAACGTGCCCTTCGACTTTATTTTTTAGTCTTTAAAATTTCTGCAAGACCACCTTCGGCCGTCTCTTTATAAGCCGACGTTAAGGAATCGCCCGTCAGTTTCATCGCCTCGACGACGTCATCAAAACTGACTTGATTTTTCCGTAAGGGAGCAATGTATTTGGCATAAAGATAGGCATCGTAAGCGCGAAGAGCCCCCATGCCGTTTCGTTCGATGCAAGGGATGATGACGTAACCATCAACCGGGTCGCACGAGAGGCCGAGGAAATGCTCCATCGCGCATTCGGCGGCATATTCGGTTTGATAAAGTGAAAGGCCTTCGAGTTCGCATAAGGCGGCGGCCGCCATACTGCTGGCGGTCCCGATTTCGGCTTGGCAACCTCCGATTGCCCCAGCGATTGAGGCATTCTGTTTCACCAAGTTGCCAAAGACTCCGGCCGTATACAAAGCATCGCGAACATCCTCAATTTTCCGTCCCAAATTATGATATTCAAAATACAAAATCGCTGGCAAAACCCCTGAAGATCCACAGGTGGGTGCCGTTACCACTTCCGCCCCGGAAGCCGAATTCTCAGCCGCCGCATAGGCATAGGCGCTCATTAGCATTTCCCGCCGGGCATCTATATCAGTAATCTTCTCCGCCGTTTGGGCGATCCCTTTGGCGCAGCGTTTCCAGCGCAAGCGGGGATTGTCGTTGGCGGGCAAATATTCATCGCTTTGAAGACCACGTTCAATCGCAGCGAACATTCGCTTCAAAGAATCGAGGAGGTAAGAGTCGATGCTCTCGTCTTCGTAACGAAGGCAAAATTCCTTCATCGAGACAATCTTGTTCGCCGCCATGAAGGATTTGATTTCCTCGAGATTCCGATACGGATAAATATCTTTCTCGCAAACCGACTCATCATCGGTTGAAGTCACTTCGCCCCCGCCGAGAGAAGCGTAGTGTCGAGCTAAAACCATTTCGGAGCCTTTAAAACCTTCAAAGCAAAGCGAAAGAGGATGAACAACGCGGGTTGCCACATCGAAAATCACTTCAACGGGATAAGGAGCGCAGGCTTCGGTGACAGCCAAATCCGTTTTGTGGCCTTGACCCGTCAAAGCCAAGCAGCCATAAAGTGTCACCCGAAAATGATCGACGCCAACCGCTTCGGCTAAGGAACGAAAGGAGCGGGCCGCAATCGCGGGGGCGATGGTATGCGATGAAGAAGGACCCGGACCGTAACGGAAAAGCCTCGCGAGGGATTTCATGCTCTTATCTTAATCCTTATTTGTGGCTCACGCGAAAAAATTGGAGGCCGTTTTGCGGGAGATTTTTAAAAATTACCCTTCCACGTTTCGCTGGCTCGATTTAAGGATGCAAATATAAAAGGTTTGCTACCGAAGAAGTAAACGAATTTCTTCCCCCCTTTTTTCTTGAAAAAAGCGAAGAGAAAAAGAGAGGAAAAAGTTTCGCTTTTTGTCGTTGTTCCACTCGGGGATAAAGAATATAGTATTCAATATGCGAACTCTGATTGTGCTTTCGGCGATTCCCGGCAGCGGCAAATCCACTTGGGCCAAGAAATACCAAAAAGAGCACATGAATACCTTCATCGTTTCCAGCGATGAAATTCGGCTCGAATTTTACGGAGCTGTCAACGATTTCCGCAATGAAAAAAGAGTGTGGGATACCTTCCTTGAAAGGATTAACCACTATGCCGAAACGATGGAGAACGTAACGGTAATCGCCGATGCGACGAACTTGCAAAACAAATACCGACGGATGTACGCTGAATTGACTCCGGCGTTCGAAAAACATGTCTTGATTCGCTTCGACATTCCTTATGATATCTGCCTTTTGCAGAATCAAATGAGAGCGAAAGAAAGAATCGTCCCCGAGGACGCGATGCAACGGCTCCTCGCCGAGATGGAAGAACCCGACGCTCCGACCTTAACCTTCTATAACGAATATCATGTCATCCGCAACTTCCTCTCCAAGGAAGCGCTCAAAGAACAGAAACAAAAATCGGCCTCGAATTGAAGCCGATTTATTAATAAAAAAAGAAACAAATTAGGCTTTGGCAGCCGTCTTCTTGCTTTCGTTGTATGTCACGATCGCAAAGACCACCGTACCAATGATGGCTAAGCCACCGAGCACAATGTTCATAACGCCATAGCCCCAGCCAGTGAAAGCATAATTGTAACTATTAAGGTGAACATAATATTTATCCGCGTGCCAAATCAAATCCATTGTGCCAGCGCTGATGAGGGCCGCCCCAACGAAGAAGAGAGCACCGCTGGTGAAATATCCGCCAAGCGAAACGGCTTTTTTATCCGCCGCACTTTTTTTGCCAATCAACGCGGCCGAAGCGATCATGAAACCCGAAGCAACAAGGTTGGTGCCTGCCGCTGTCGCTAACTGGGCGGCAAAATTTCCACCCCACGACATAGTCGTCCGATTTGTAACGATCAAGCAGTTAACTAAGGCGGCAAAATTCATGATACCAATTAAGCCTAAGCCGATGGCGGCAGCGAGAGAAAGACCAACCAATTGTTCGGTGGTTTCTTTGCCTTCAAAAAGACGATACATCGGGATGTTGGTCGCAATAAGGAAAATAATCATCAATAAGACGCTCATCACAATGGCAAAAGCCATCTTGCCATTGGCAATCGTATCGAAATAAAGGAAAGCGCAGGCGGCGAAGAAAGCCGAAGCAACGTAGCCATCAGCAATAAAAGCGGTGAAACTCTTGACCACAACCTTATCATTGTTCGGATCCCGCAGACCTTTGGCCGCTTGGATCAAACCATAAAGGCTGATGATGAAAACCGAAAGGCCCAGCACCGCTAACGCGATGTCGAGGGTCGGAGCGAAGCCCCGGATTGCATCATTAATAAAATTCCCGCGGATGGTTTCATCAAAGAGGAACGGAACAACGAAGACGCCGAAGTAAACGCCCAAGACACCGAAGGCCAAAACGAGGATCAGGTGAAAAAGAAACGATAAGACACGCGCCGTATTGGAATACTTCATAGGTAAACCTCTCTCTAAAGACCGCGGGTTTCAAAATGAACGCCTACGGCAACCCCATTATTTAAGTCTATCTTGTAAAGATAGTCAATCGTGGGTTACGAAGAAGACGAAACTTTTAGTGTAAGGAAAGCAAATAGGAAAGATGTTTTAACGGCTTAAGAGAGTCAACGCAATCTTCAATCCATCGAGGGCGGCAGAGGTAATCCCGCCAGCATAAGAAGCGCCTTCGCCCAAGGGATAAACCCCGCGAATATTGGCCTCGCCCCGCTCATCCCGCGGAATCCTCACGGGCGAAGAAGAACGGGTCTCAAAACCCGTTATCACCGCATCTTGGTCTTGATAGAACGCTTGATGTTCACCAAGAAGAGGGATGGCCTCTTTCAAAGAATCGGCGATAAAGGGCGGCAGATATTTTGCGAGGTCGGAGAGATAGACGCCTGGCTCGTAACTCGGGATAATTTTCCCAAAGGCAGTCGGGGTTTTCCCCTTGAGGAAATCGCCAACCCTTTCAGTTGGGGCAAAATAGGGTTTATCCTTGCAAAAACCACTTTTTTCAAGGGCTTCGCGATAGAAAAACCCATCGAGCGGATGGCCGTGGAAATAGTCTTTGACAGTAACGTTCACCAAGAGGGCAGCGTTGCCGTTTTTCCCATCGCGGGCGTTGTTGCTCATGCCGTTGGTGAGAACGCTGTTTTCCTCAGAAGACGAATTGACGACATAACCACCCGGGCACATGCAAAACGAGTAGACCGCTCTTCCCGAAGAAAGATGGGCAACCGATTTATAGGACGAAGGTGGTAGCCCTTTTTTGAGAGCAACTTTATGATAATTGGCGGCATCAATTTCACTCTGAAGGTGTTCGAGGCGAACGCCAATCGAGAAATCCTTTGGCTCAACCCGCAATCCCTCTTTCTCCAGTTCGACCATCGTACCTTTCGGCGAATGGCCCAACGCCAAGAAGACTTCACGAGAAGAAAGAGTCTTTTCGTTACCTTCTTTATCTCGGTAGCGGACTCCTTCGACGTGATCCCCCTTGATCAAAAGACCAGTCATCGCGCTCTGAAAAAGAATGTCCCCGCCAAGCGAAAGGATCTCCTCGCGAAAACGTTTGACGACCTGTTGGAGATAATCGCTTCCAATATGGGGCATTGCATCACTTAAAATATCAGATTTTGCTCCATGTTTTACAAATTCATCAAGCACGAATTTGCTGTGGGAATCATTCACCCCAGTATTGAGTTTACCATCGCTGAAAGTGCCAGCGCCGCCTTCGCCATAGCAAATATTGCTTTCGGGATTGAGGATGCCCTTTTTCTTTAAAAGTTCGACGTCTTTCGAACGTTCCTCGACGGGTTTGCCCCGTTCAAGAACAATCGGCTTGGCGCCAGAGCGCGCCAAAACGAGGGCGGCAAAGAAGCCGGCCGGACCAAAGCCCACCACAATCGGGCGATCGCTGAGACGGGACTTCGGAATCAGAACCGCATCAGGCTCTTTATAAGCCAAGACGTTGCGGCCCGAGACGTAATGAGCGGTCTCCACCACCGCCGAATAGACAAAGGAGACTTGGCCTTTCCGTGAATCAATCGAGCGCTTCAAAATGGTATAGGAAAATTCCGAAGGCTGAAGGCGGATGGCTTTGGCAATCTTGATCATCAGCTCGCTCTCGTCTGCACCGACAGGAAGCAAAAGATTAATGACGACAAATTTCATAGACTATCCCTCACAATCAGAGCACTTAATAAAGCCCACGTTAGATTAAAACCCCCGCAAAACCCATCTAGATCGAGGACTTCGCCCAAAAAATAGACCCCAGGTTCTTTGATGGATTCCAGACTCGGTTTGAGCGAAGTTATGCTAACCCCGCCCACCGTCACCTGGCTATGATCGAAGCCGTAAGTAGCTTTGATGAGATAGCCATCGTTTTTAAGACGTTGGGCCAAAAGGAGGAAATGATCCGAGTTCTTCGCCCAAGTAAAATGATCTTGGACTTCCTTGGGAAAATAAGCCTCGCCATAGAACAAAGGATTGATGGCATGATTGTTCTTCAGTTCTTCCGCAAGGGTTTCACGAGTCTCATCGGGAAAAAAATCGAGTGAAATCGTTGCGCCGACGGGTTGGCGGAGCCGACAATAAACGCTTTCAACGTTGAAGACAACGATTCCGCTTAAGCCATCCTCTTTAAAAAGCACTTCACCCCGTTCCGTATAGAGAAGCTTACCTTCTTTCGAAAGCAAACTCACCTTGGCATCATGACGATAACCGCTTAAACCTTTGAGCATTTCAGGATGGGCAACCTTAATCGGGGCCAAACCCGGTAAAGGCTGAACGAGAGAATAGCCACGTTTCGCCAAAAGGGGAAAAAGCGATCCATCGCTCCCGAGCTTCGGGGTCGATAAGCCGCCAGAAGCGAAGACAATTTTATCGAAGGCAAAATCCATTGAGGCGGTTTTTGCATCGGTTTTCAAGACAAAACCCCCATCTTTTTGGCTGTAATCCAAAACGCGAACGCCCGTGAAAAAATGAACGCCCAAACTCGTGGCCAAATCCGTAAGGAAACCGACATAAGTCCCAGCGTTATAGGACAAAGGATAAACATAATCCCCCTCGCGGAGCGTCATGATCCCCCACGAGGCCAAAGTCTGTTTTAAAGCGGCAAAAGGATAACGCTTCAAATAAGGGGCGATGAAGGCGGGATTATTGAAATCTTCGGCCACGACTGCGGCATTCAAAAGATTGCAGTGCCCATTCCCCGTGGCATAGAGTTTGCGGGCAATCTTCTCTTCTTTTTCATAAACAAAAAGTTCCGCTTCGGGGTGTTTCTTTTTGAGAGCAATCGCGCCATAGAGTCCGGAGGCGCCGCCGCCAATTACTGCGATTCGCATGGTCTTATCTTAAACCAAAGCCAGACTAAAGCCCTAAAAGAAAACGGCTCAACTTGCGTTGAACCGCTGCCCCTCACATTATTTCGCGAGATAATTCTGGAGCTCCCAAGGGGTCACCTTGGTCCGGTATTGATCCCACTCGATCTCCTTCGCTTCGAGATATTTCTCAAAAGCGTGGTCGCCCAAAACTTCGGCCATCAGCGGATCCCGTTTGAACTCGCTGATTGCCTCATGGAGGTTATCGGGCATATTTGGAATTCCTTGCGCTTCGCGCTGCTCGGCAGTCAAAGAAAAGATGTTGTCATAAACCGGTTTGATCGTCTCGTCATCTTTGGTCGTTTGAATGCCTTCGAGACCAGAGGCCAAAATGGCGGTCAAAGCAAGATAAGGATTCGCGGCCGCATCGACGCAGCGGATTTCCGTCCGGGTTGACTGCCCGCGGGTGGCAGGAATGCGGATCATCGAGGAACGGTTCGCATCGCTCCAGCAGACATAGCACGGGGCTTCATAACCGGGGATCAAACGCTTATAGGAGTTGACGATCGGGTTGGTCAAAAGGGCAAAGCCGCGAGCATGCTTGATGATGCCCGTCATCCATTTGCGGCAAACGAGGGAGAGTTTCATCGGATCGGCCTCATCGTAGAAAATATCGCGACCATCTTTGTCAGCCAAAGAACAGTTGGTGTGCATGCCACTGCCGTTCATGCCGGCGACAGGTTTCGGCATAAAGGTGGCAAGATAACCGTTTTTATGGGCGACGAATTTCACGACTTGCTTAAAGGTCTGAACGTTGTCACAGGCTTGGACGACATCGGCGAAACGGAAGTTGATTTCGTTTTGGCCCGGCGCGACTTCGTGGTGGGCTGTCTGGATGACAAAGCCTAATTTTTCGAGTTCGAGGGCAATGTCGCGACGGACGTATTCGCCCCCATCGACAGGTGAGAGATCAAAATACGAGGCTTGGTCGATCGGATCCATGATCGGGTTGCCTTTTTCATCGAGTTTAAAGAGGAAGAATTCCGGTTCAAATCCAACATTAAGGCTAGCAAAACCCGCATCTTCCATCTTGGCGACGGTCTGTTTTAAAATGTAGCGCGGATCGCCGATGAATGGTTTGCCATAGGGCGTGTAGACATCGCAGATGAGCCGGGCGATCTTGCCATGGCTCGAGTCTTCGAAGTTCAGAATCATCCAGGTCGAGAGATCGGGGCGCAGATACATATCGGCTTCCTTGATTCGGACAAAGCCTTCGATCGAGGAACCATCGAACATGATCTTGTTCTCCAGTGCGTCGTCGAGCTGCCCAACCGCGATTTCGACCGCTTTGATTGTGCCGAGAATGTCGGTGAATTGAAGGCGGACATATTGAACGTTTTCCGTCTTCGCCATGTCGAGAATATCCTTTTTGGTGTACTTAGTTGCCATGTTTTGACCCTCCACACCCCATAGACGCGAAAAATTATGCTTCTCTTTGGAAATGATTCAAGATTCTTTTGCAAAATAAAATAAAAGTTGGCTTTTTATCGAATTAATTTTTTTCCAAAAATAGAGAATGTAAAATTCAAAAGAGCAAAAACTGCAATTATTCTTTATCGGATAACTGTTTCTCAATGGCTTCAAAAGTCTCTTCGGAGATCACATGTTCAATCCGGCAGCAGTCTTCTTCGGCCACTTCAGGACTAACTCCGATTGAAATAAGGTAATGACAAAGAACTTTATGCCGATGATAGACCGCATTCGCCAATAATCGCCCCTGCTCGGTCAAGACAATATCGCTATAGGGCTTTTTCTCGATGTAGCCGAGGGCCTTTAACTCATTGGCCATCTGAGAAGCCGCTGGCATCGAAACCTTGAGTAAAGAGGCAACCGACGAAATATCAAGCGGCGTTTTTTCTTCCTCGAGCATTAAAAAAGCTTCGAGGTAATCTTCAATGGCTTTGCTGGTTTTCTCCACGTTTTTCATTTTCCTCTTTTTAACGAAGAAAGCACTTTCTTTTTTTGTTGCCCTTGCAGGTCAACTCACGTTCCATTAAGATAAATATCGGAAAGTTAACCTCGGTTAACATTCTAGGAGGATTGAAGCCATGTCCATTCCAGACGAGCATCCCCACCGCTTGAGTCTCAAACCTGGCGACTATGGCCATCTCAGCGATTTAAAACGAGGCCAACGGGCCATCGTTATTGATTTTCATAACAACAACGCAGCGTTGCGCCGCCATCTTTTGGATATGGGAATCACCAAGGGCGTCGTGGTCGAAGTGAAGAAAATCGCCCCACTTGGCGATCCAGTCGATATCAAACTCCGCGGTTATGAATTGGCTCTCCGCCGCCAAGACATGACGGGAATCGACATCCGGGTTTTAGGAGAAAAGTATGGACACTAAGATCATCGGCCTCGTTGGCAACCAAAATGCTGGTAAAACTACCCTCTTTAACGCTTTGACAGGCATGAACGCCTCGGTCGGCAACTGGCCAGGCGTCACAATCGAACGCAAGGAAGGCTTCGTCAAAGGCGGCAACGATCTGCTTTTGGTCGATACGCCGGGGGTTTATTCGCTTTCGCCCTATACTGACGAAGAAAAAGTCACCCGAAAATTTTGTTTGGACAGTCATCCGGAACTCATTATCAACATCATCGATGCCACTGCACTTGAACGCTCATTGTATCTTACGACCCAATTGGCGGAACTCAACACGGATGTCATCGTCGCTCTCAACATGGCAGATATTCTTGAAGCAAACGGCATCACGATCGACGTCGCCGAACTTTCGGCCCGTCTCGGCCTTACCGTCATCCGTATCTCAGCCAAGACAGGCAAAGGCATCAATGAACTCATTTCAACCATCCGCGAAAACAAATATCTCCGTAATTCCCACTTAAAAATCTATGCAGAGGATGTTCAGAAGGAAATCGACCACATCGAAGGCGATCTCAATCATGAGCTCGAAGAAGCTCATAATCCGAAGTTCGCCGCCGTCAAAGTTTTCGAACGCGACCCTTACTTTCACGCCTTAACGAACAGTTCGACCGAAGATGAAGTTCGCTCCATTGAGGCCAACTACAACATGGACGCCGAACAAATCATCGCCGATCAGCGTTATGACTTTGTCACCGCGGTCAAAGGCGATTGCTGCACCGAAAAAGAGATGCCTGAATCAATGACGGATAAACTCGACAAGATTTTCCTTAATAAGTGGGCCGCCATCCCCTTGTTTATTCTGATCATGGCTTTTGTCTATTTTCTCTCTGTCGGCGTGGTTGGTTCGCTCACAAGTGATTTCATCGACGCCTTATTTAACGGTTCGAGCAGCATCTCGATTCTCCAATGGGAGATTCCTTTTGCCTGCGAAGGCCTCGGACCCTGGCTCGCAGAGGTCATCGCCTCTTCTGGCGGATCGATTTGGGCAGCGGATCTCCTGCAAAATGGCGTGATTGCCGGCTTTGCGGCAGTCATTAACTTCTTGCCTCAACTCATCGTTCTCTTCTATTGCATGGCTTTCCTCGAAGCAAGCGGTTACATGAACCGCATCGCCTTCTTCCTTGATAAGATTTTCAAAAAATTTGGCTTATCGGGAAAATCAATCATCCCCTTCATCGTCGGTTCCGGCTGCTCGGTCCCTGGCGTCATGAGCGCTCGGACAGTCGAAAACGAGAAGGAACGAAATTTAACGATCGCCTTGACTCCGTTCATTCCCTGCTCGGCCAAACTCCCGATTATCGCCCTCCTCAGCAGCGTCATTTTCCCCGGATTCGGTTGGGTGGTTTCCCTCAGCGTCTATTTCCTCGCCATCGTCATCATCTTGATCACGGCGCTTATTGCGAAACATCTCCGGAAAAACGCTGAAGAGACTTCCTTCATTAGCGAATTGCCTTCCTATAAGTGGCCGAATCAACGCTACGCCTGGCACGAAGTTTTCGATAAGTCCATCTCCTTCTTGAAACGAGCGGGCACCATCATCTTCCTTTGCTCGTTTGCCGTCTGGGTCTTGACCCGGTTCAATTGGGCTTGGCAATACGTCGGCCCCACCGTCGTCGATGGCTCGGGCAGCGATATTGGTTCCTCGATGCTTGCGGGCATTGGCAAAGTAATTGCCTTTGTCTTCATCCCGGCCTGGGGCGGCAACTATTCTTGGGGTGCGACCGTCTCCGCTCTCCAAGGCCTGATCGCCAAGGAGCAAGTCGTTTCGTCTTTGAGCGTCATCTCAGGAGGTGAAATTCTCAAAGGCTTCCCCTTCTTCACCACCAATCCGCTCGCAGCCTATAGTTTCATCTGCTTCAATTTATTTTCCCTTCCTTGCTTCGGTGCTTTGGCGGCGATGAAAAAAGAACTCGGTTCCCGCAAGGCCTTCTTGGAGGCGGTCGGGGTCGAATTCCTTTGGTCGTTCACCCTCTCGACCCTGATTGGTTTATTAGGCTGGGGCGAGGCGGGCTGGCAAGCCCCCGTCATCGAAGGTTTTGGCACGATGAGCGGCGCTTATGCCCCGGCCAACGCGATTGATGGCGTCATTCTCGCGGTGGTTTTACTCGCGGTTCTCCTCGTCTTCTATTTCTTTGTTCTCCGCCCCCGGATTATGCCAGGAAAGGCGAGTTGCCGCGATGAAGGGGGCAAAGGGGCGAGACTCATTGAAGAGTATCATCGGCAAAAAGAAAAAGAGTCGAACGGAAAATACAAAAAATGAGGTAACCTATTTCGCTGATACATTCGTTCTCTTTCTTTTGGAGAACCCCAAGAATACCCCCAGGAAGAAACCACTTCTTGCCGCCGATCCGATAGGGCCGGAATAGGCAAAAACCACCAAGACGAAAACGTCCGCATCCTTTCAAACGAAGAAAATTCGCAAGTCGATGATTGGCCAAGCCAAGACCCTAGCAGGCGACAACGCCAAAGCAACCACGGCGCTCAATACGACGGTGCTTCAAGAAAACTGCCGGCTTGGCCTCCGCAAACTTCATGATTGCGCGTTTTTCCACAAGTGAAACAAGCAACGCAATCCAGAAAAATAGGTGCCTGAATCTAGAATTGAAGACATTATTAAAACGACTTCGATCCAAGCGAAAACGTTGCGAAATGATCCAACCACGTCCTCGACATCAATGTCGATCAAAACACGAAGTCTTTTTCGTGTTTTCTTTGCAAAACCGAAGCGGATTGACTTTTCCGCCTTAGAAGGGAAGCTGGTCAATCTCCTGAAGATAATCGGCGACATCCGCATCGGAGGGCATCCGTAAATCCCCTCGCGGTGAAATGGCCACCGTCCCCACTTTCGCCCCATCGGGGAGACAGCTTCGCTTGAACTCATTATGGAAGAAACGATTGAAGAATTCCCGCAGCCATTTTTTGATGGTCACATGATCGTAAACGCCATCATAGGCTTGAGTCGCCAGATAATAGATCTTGCTCGGCGAGAAGCCAAAGCGAAGAAAGTAATAGATAAAAAAGTCATGGAGTTCATAGGGCCCAATTTTGTTTTCGGTTTTCTGAGCGATTTGACCCTTTTGATCCGTCGGGAGGAGTTCAGGCGAAATCGGAGTGGCGATGATGTCGTTGAGGGAAGCGGCCACCGCCGGATGAAGAAGGGCGTAACCCTCACAAAGATAACGCACGAGCGTCTTGGGGATCGAAGCATTAACGCCATACATCGACATGTGATCACCATTGTAGGTAGTCCAGCCAAGACAGAGCTCACTGAGGTCGCCCGTGCCGATCATGATGGCATTCCGCTCCGAGCAAAGATCCATCAAAACCTGAGTCCGCTCACGGGCTTGGGCATTTTCATAAGTCAGGTTGTGATCTTCAGGTGAATGATCGATATCTTTAAAATGCGACAGCAACGTGTCTTTGATATTGATTTCCTCAAAACTGACTCCAAGGCCTTTTGAGAGAACTTCGGCGTTTTTATGGGTCCGCTCACTAGTGCCAAAAGCTGGCATGGTAATGGCATAGATTCCTTTAGGGTCGAGCTGCAAAAGTTTGAACGCTTCGACCGCCACCAAAAGAGCCAAGGTCGAATCGAGACCGCCCGAAATGCCAATGAGGACGTGGGAACAACGAATTGCTTCGAGACGCTGGGCCAAACCTTTGGCTTGCATAAGCATAATTAAACTAACACGCTCGAGATCGACTTCTTTGCGCTCGGGGATAAAAGGATTGCGGGAGACGCGACGACTCAGTTTCTCTAAACGGGGAAGCGAAAGAGAAAAGGATACTGCTTGAAAAGAGACACTTGGCTCATTTCCGAAGGTATTCATTCGCCTCCGCTCGGATAAAAGGCGTTCCAAATCAATTTCACTCGTAGCGCTCTCCATCATAAATAAGGGGCTTTCTGAAAGGATTTTTCCATTTTCTGCCACTAAGTTATGGGAGGCGAAAACCAAATCAGTGCTACTTTCGCCATCGCCTGCATCGGCATAAAGATAGCCTGCGCAAAGGCGGGAAGAGGCGGCACTGACCAAATTCTCTCGATATTCCTTCTTGCCCACCACTTCATTCGAGGCGGAAAGATTGAGAATCAAAGTCGCCCCCGCTAAAGCCGCAGCGGTAGAAGGGGTGTTTGGCACCCACAGATCTTCGCAAATCTCGACCGCGATTTTCAAAGATAAATAATTGGTATCGACAAAAAGCAGTTTTCTACCAAATCGGGCCGAGATTCCATCAATCTCAATCGTCGATATTTCTTCGCTCGCCGCGGTAAAATGACGTTTTTCATAGAATTCGCCATAGGTAGGCAAATAGCTTTTCGGGACAACGCCTAAAATCGTCCCATTCAAAACCACAACGGCACAATTATAAAGGCAATTGCCTTGCACTAAGGGCGCGCCAAAAGCGAAGAGAATCGAGTGACCTTTGCTCCAAAGGACGATCTGGTGCACAGCGGTTTCCACATTTTTCTGGAGTGACTTGCTAAGAAAAAGATCGCCGCACGTATAACCAGTGAGGCAGAGTTCAGGTAGTACCAAAACTTTAACTCCGACTTCTTCCGCTTCAGCGACGACAGAGAGAATCGCGGCCTGATTTTTTTCGACCCCCGCCACATGAATCTTGACGGAGGCGGCCCGAACTTTAATCATTCCCAAAGGATGGTCTTGCTCTTGAGAAAAAATCGGCTTTTCCAAAGAGGAAATGTTCTTATTTTGAGGTAGAATAGGCTGGTTTTTCTGAAGATTTTCGTATTGTTCTGGCGAAAGAACAACTAAATCGGGATAGCCGTTTTTGGTGAGGATGATCGGCTCGGAAGAACCCTTTAATTGCTTTTCGATTTTCGCGGTATCGCGGAGGCTGGTAATCGGTTGAATTTTATTCATGACATTATTTTACCATAATTGTGACATTATTCATAATTCGACCATAAGTTTATAATACCTTCATGACCAAAAACGGCATTTGCATCTTAAACGCCTATGATATTCTGCCTGGTGCAGAGCACTTTTTCGAACGAATGAGCGAGGAGTTCGCCCGTTTGAACATCGCCCTCGAAAAACGGACAAACGCTGAAATCTTTTCTTATATCGATTCTTCAGGCGCCCTCGTTGGCGAAAAACTCCCTGCCGATTTCGTCCTTTATCTAGATAAGGATCTCTATGCTTCCTATGGTTTGGAAAAACGTGGCTACCGCTTGTTTAACCCAGCCCAAGCCATCGAACTTTGCGATGACAAAATGCGGACGCATCTTGCCTTAGCAAGCCAAGGTATTCGGATGCCGAAGACGATCGCAGGCCCTCTCAACTATTCGACCAATTCTTCTGTCCCATTCGTTAAGGCGGTCGAAGCACAACTCAGTTTTCCGATTGTCGCCAAAGAGAACTTTGGAAGTTTGGGTGCCAAAGTCTACCTATTGTCAAACCATCAGGATCTCGTAGCCTTTGAAAACATCCACCGCTACGCCCCACGTCTTTATCAAGAGTTCATCGCTTCGAGCAGAGGAATGGACTATCGCATCATCTTGGTTGGTGGCAAATTCGTCGCTGGCATGAAGCGAGTCAACCATCAAGGGGATTTTCGAAGCAACGTTGCCCTCGGCGGAAGCGGAGAAAAAGTTGAAATCCCTGCAGAATTCATTCGGATTGCCGAAAAAGCCACTTCACTTCTTCATCTCGACTACGCAGGAGCCGATGTATTAATCGGGCCGAAAGGCGAGCCAATTCTTTGCGAGATAAACTCCAACGCCTTTATTCAAGGCATCGAAAAAGTCACAGGAATCAACGTCGCTGCCGCTTACGCCCGCTATATCGTGCAAACCCTTTCAGCTAAATAGGAAATAGGATCACTTCGTTAAGCTCGCCTTAACTCCGCAAGCCCAAGCAATGATTCTCTTGTCGCTATCGTGGCTGACGACCCGAATTGCATCATCCGGGCTAAGCCAGTAGCATTCCGTGACTTCTTCTTTTTGCACCACGGTTTTTGTTTCTTTCGAATCGGCGATAAAGAAGACGACCCGTTTGGCCACGCCCTCTTTTGGCGAATAATCGATACTCCAGGTCTCCTCAGAAAGGATGTGAGCCTTAAGCCCGGTCTCCTCTTCGATTTCCCTTAAAGCCGTTCCCTGATCATCCTTATCCCATTTCTCAACATGGCCCTTCGGAATTGAGTAATGGCCTTTCGCCATATGCTCAACCAAAATCTTTCCTTCATGGAAAATGACGGCTCCGCAGCTTTTTTCCTGCTTGCCTAAAAGATTATCGAGAAGAGCGATGTCGTCATCGGAGATCCCAATCGCTCGAAAATAATCATCGACGGTGCCGTAGCGTTTATTGAAGGCCTCCATCACCTCTTTCAGAAAGGTGACGTCAGGGGTCAAAACAGTCTTTGGGAAGTTGGGGTATTTCGACATCGTGAGCCGGCTCATGCGCGTCAAATATGGGAAGGAAAGCATGTAGTCGGCATTGACGTCGTGAAAGGGAACGCCGTTGGCTAATAGAATCAATGCGATGAAGATTCCTGTCCGGTCTTTGCCTGCCGTGCAATGAATCACGAGCGGTTTTAATCCATGGGCGATCACCAAGAAAATCCGGCGGGCAGAAATGGGTTCCTCAATCATTTCGAGGTAGCTATCGATTTGATCTGCATGGTCTTTTGGCACCCGACCATTACCATTCACCGGCAGTAATATCTCGGCAAACCGCGGATCGTTTTGCGTTTTATCGGGTTGAAGCCCCTTGCTTTCGTCATCGCGGAGATCAAGGATGGTTTTCACACCAAGGCTTGCGAGTTTGTCTAAATCGGCTGAAGTCGCATCAGCCAATGCGCCCGCGCGATAAAGGACGCCGAAAGAGGTTTCGCCATAGCGAGCGGCATAACCGCCGACATCACGGAAATTCTCAATTTTCTCCAAAGGGACTCGACGAAGCATTATTTTTTATCTTTTTGAGTGTCGGCCCGCTTAGAAATCGGCTCTTTGCCCTTGACCACGTTACCGATCTTGAAGCCTAAAACGATTGAAGAGAAAATCAGGGTAACGGCATTGCCAACCCAAATCGGGACGCCAAGCATGAATCCTTCGGTCGCGCTCATGAAAGCGCCATAGACAATCCAAAGAATCACGCCAAGGACGAAAAGAACATACATGGATAAAGAAATCCCAGCTGTGGATTTCGAGCGTATCGTAGAAATCGCTTGAGGCACGAAGGAAATCGTGGTCAAAGTTGTCGCTATCCAACCTAGAATCAAAGTGGGGTTCATATTTTCACCTTACTCAATTAAAGAAACTACTTCTCGACCGAAGAATTCTGTTTCTTCAGTTCATCGCGAATCTGAATGAGGATATCCATCTCAGTCGGAGCGGGTTTGCCCGGATCAACCGGCACCGGTCTCTCTTCCGGATGAAGTCTGTAATATCCTTCTTGGACCTTTTCCTGAAGCTCAAGTTTAGCCGCCTGAACTTTGGCGACGATTTTCACCACAAGAAAGAGAACCAAAGCGATGACCAAGAAAGAGATAATCGCATTGAGCAACGTGCCCCAATCGATCAAAGCCGAACCATTGAAATAATAGGTAGTTCCGTGAGCGGTATAGAGGGCTTTTAATGAATTCTGCCACTGAATGAAAGTATCCGAATCCTTTGTGATATCGACGTTTTGCGTTTTGGCGTAAACGATGGTTGCATCAACGAGGTTTCCCGCATTAAACGATTGGCCAATCCCCAAAACACCTTCCTGGGCAGAATTGAGCGCAGGCAAAACGGTGACCAGCCCTTTTAAGCCACCGGGAAGCCCCCAAGTGCAAAGGCTTAACAAGATGTTGACCGTCGCGGTGACAATCGCGCTGAACGCACCGCCGATGATAACGCCGACAGCCATGTCAACGACATTGCCGCGGGTGATGAAGGCTTTGAACTCACTCCAAACGCTATTAACTTTATTCAATCCTTTATTCTTTTTCATAAGAGACTCCTGGCATTCACGTGCTCTATATTACAACATTCGCGCGCGCAAAACCCAAAAAAGGAGAAAAACGAGCCTTCAAGTAAACTTTCCTTTCCCGAAAAAAATACAAACCATTTTTCCAAGAAAAAGATGAGGCATTCTAAATAAGGCCAAAGGACCGAAAATCGCTTTCGCCGATAAGAACATCGCCTCGATATCTTTTTCTATACACTGTCCAAATACATTCATGAGTAAAACGGCTTTTTTTGACCCAAAAAAAGACAATGAAACCTCCGCCGCAACCTTAAATTTCATCACTTTCTAACTCAAGTAAAAAATCTTTTTTCGCGCGGTTCTGGCATTAAGCAATTTTGTTTGAAATTTGAATGGAGTCTTATATAGTTATTCACGCAAGGGCGGTGATAGCGTAACGGCTCGCTGCCCCTCCATAAGACAATTTCTATGGGAATTGTTGTTTTATTACCCACGAAAATCGGCTACTTATGGCACCCGGAGAAATGAGGCACCACAAAATGTTACAAGTGAAGAAAAGAGACGGCTCCGTTGTCGACTTCGACATCAAAAAAATTGAGAACGCAATCAGCCGCGCATTCGTCGCTGAGCACAAAAGCGTCACCGACGATGTGATTGAACTTTTGGCTCTTCGGGTTACCGCGAACTTCAGCGCGAAGGTCGCCGATAGCCAAATCGCAGTCGAGGACATTCAGGATTCGGTCGAAATCGTTTTGATTCAGGCTGGCTATGTCAGCGTTGCGAAATCCTACATGGATTATCGAGCCAAGCACGCCCAGCTCCGTGAAATCAAGAAAACCGAGCTTGATTATGCGACCTTGGTCGATAACTACCTGCACGTCAACGATTGGCGCGTGAAGGAGAACAGCACCGTTACCTATTCCGTCGGCGGGCTTATTCTCTCCAACTCGGGCGCTGTGACCGCTAACTATTGGCTCTCGCAAGTCTACGATAAGGAAATTGCCGATGCCCACCGCAATGCGGATATGCACATCCACGATCTTTCGATGCTGACTGGCTATTGCGCTGGCTGGTCGCTCAAGCAACTGATTCAGGAAGGTTTAGGTGGCGTCTCGGGCAAGATCACTTCTTCCCCTGCTCACCACTTGATGACCCTTTGCAACCAGATGGTCAACTTCCTCGGCATCATGCAGAACGAATGGGCGGGCGCTCAGGCTTTCAGTGGCTTCGACACCTATCTCGCTCCGTTCGTCAAAGCTGATAATTTGACCTACAAAGAGGTTAAACAAGCCATCCAATCGTTTATTTATGGCGTCAACACCCCGTCGCGTTGGGGCACCCAGGCTCCATTCACCAACATCACGCTTGATTGGACCGTCCCAGATGATATGGCCGAACTCAATTGCCTTGTTGGCGGCAAAGAAATGCCGTTTAAGTACAAGGATTGCGGCGAAGAGATGAAAATGGTTAACAAAGCTTTCATCGAAGTCATGATCGAAGGCGATGCGAACGGACGCGGCTTTCAATACCCGATTCCGACCTATTCCATCACCAAAGACTTCGACTGGTCTGACACAGAGAACAATCGTTTGCTCTTCACGATGACTGCAAAGTATGGCACGCCGTATTTCAGCAACTACATTAATTCGGATATGAAGCCAAGCGATGTCCGTTCGATGTGCTGCCGTTTAAGACTCGATCTTCGCGAACTCCGCAAAAAGAGTGGCGGGTTCTTCGGGAGTGGCGAATCGACCGGTTCGATTGGCGTCGTCACCCTCAATATGCCGCGTCTTGCTTACCTCGCGACTGATAAAGCTGATTTCTATGTCCGGCTTGATCGCTTGATGGATATTGCGGCCCGTTCGCTCGATATCAAACGCAAGACGATCACCGCGATGCTCGATGGCGGACTCTATCCGTATACCAAGCACTACCTCGGCACCTTCAAGAATCACTTCTCGACCATCGGTTTGGTCGGCATGAACGAAGCTTGCCTCAACGCCCGCTGGATCAAACACGATCTCACCAACGCCGATGCCCAAGCTTTCACCACCGAAGTCCTCAACCATATGCGCGGACGCCTCTCCGATTATCAGGAACATTACGGCGATCTCTTCAACCTCGAAGCGACCCCGGCCGAATCGACCGCTTATCGCTTAGCGAAGCACGACAAAGAGAGATATCCGGACATCATCACCGCGGGCAAAGCGGGCGAGACTCCGTATTACACCAACTCGTCGCACTTACCCGTTGGTTATACCAATGACATCTTCAGCGCCCTCGACATCGAGGATCGCTTCCAGACCCTCTACACTTCGGGCACCGTCTTTCATGCCTTCTTGGGCCAGAGACTCCCGAACTGGGAAAGCTGCATGAAACTCGTACGGAAGATTGCCGAGAACTACAAGCTCCCTTACTACACGATGTCACCGACCTATAGCGTCTGCTCCGAACACGGCTACCTCTCGGGCGAAGTTTGGAAATGCCCGATCTGCGGTAAAGAGACTGAAGTCTATAGTCGCATCACCGGTTACTACCGTCCGGTCAAGAACTGGAACGAGGGCAAGACCCAGGAATTCCACGATCGTCAGACTTACTTGATCAACGAGAATGAAAATCCGAACCACGTCGGGCCAGAAGCGGCCTGCAACTGCAGCCATCCCGGAAGGGCCGAGGCCCCGAAAGTGACCGAGCTCTTGCTCTTCACTTCGCCGACTTGCCCGAACTGCAAGATGGCAAAAATGCTGCTCGATAAAGGCGGCATCTCCTACAAGAACATCGATGCGACGACCGATAAAGAAGCCGCCCAGGCTTATGGAGTCACCAAGGCTCCGACGCTCTTAGTCCCCAATGGCGCAAGCTATGACGTCTACGAGAATGCCTCTTTGATCAAGGGGTATATCGAGAAAGTCAAAGACAATGCAGCCTGAGAGCGATATTCTGATTGTCGGTGGAGGGCCGGCGGCGATGACCGCCGCCCTCTATTCTTTACGCTCAGGCCGCAGCGTAAAAATGATTGAAAAGGAAAACTTCGGCGGACAGATTGCCGACAGCCCACGCGTTGAGAATTTCCCTTCGCTCAAGTCGATCTCTGGTCTTGAATTCTCGAGCAATCTCTTTGATCAAGTGACCTCGATCGGCGCCGAATTCGAACTCGACGAAATCCAAAGCATCGGAACGAATGCCGATGGCTTCGAAGCCATCGGCAAATCGGGTAACTACGCCGCTCGAAGCATCATCTTAGCGACTGGTGTCAAACACCGCCGCCTCAACATCGAAGGCGAAGACCGCTACCTCGGACATGGCGTCAGCTATTGCGCCGTCTGCGATGGACCCTTCTATGCTGGCAAGTCCGTCATGGTGATCGGCGATGCCAATACCGCTCTTCAATACGCGATCCTTCTCGCCGCTCAGTGCCCTCATGTCGATGTCGTGACTCTCTTCGACAAATTCTTCGCGGATGAAGTGCTCATCAAAGGCTTAAAATCTCTGCAGAACGTCACTATAACGCAAAATATGTCCTCTCTTTCCTTCAATGGGGATGGCAAAAAACTGGCTTCGGTCAGTTTCCTAAACACTCTCACGAAAGAAAAGAAGGACTTCCCAACCGCTGCCGCCTTTGTCGCGATCGGTCAGCTCCCCGACAATGAGCGTTTTGCCCCGCTTGTCGAACTGAAAAAAGGCTTCATCGTCACCGATGAGTCTATGGCTACGAAAACTCCGGGCATCTTCGCCTGTGGCGATTGCCGCGACAAGAAGATCCGCCAACTCACCACCGCGTGCGGTGATGGCGCCATCGCGGCCTTGAGCGCTTCGACCTACGTCTTCAATCAACTTCATAAATAAGAAAAACTTCCGTTCCCGAATGCGAGAGCGGAAGTTTTTTTCTTAATCGTAACCGCGCAAATCAACGTGCGTGATGTATTTCTGTAACAGCGCCTTGTACACCAACGCCTGTTCTTTCGGAATCATGTGGAGACCATGGGCAATGCAGTTCTCCGAGTCGACGTAGCGCTGAAGATAGTACTTTTGTGCCCCTTCGAGCCACTGTCCGATCTCTTCGAAGTCGTGTTGATTATGGTATTCCAGAATGCTCGTGGTCCTGAACTCGTAGGGTATTCGGCCATGAATCAAATAATTCACCGACTCCTCGATGTCTTCCATCTTGAAGTTGGTGGTTCCCACCGTAAGAGCATACTTCTCTTTAGCGTTCTTAATATCCATCGCGACATAATCGACGAGTCCTTGCTCCACCGCGATTCGCAACACTTCAGGTCGCGAGCCATTGCTGTCGAGTTTAATAATATAGCCAAGCGACTTTATTTCCGCTAATTTTTCAAGCAAATCGGGCATCAAAGTCGGTTCCCCGCCCGTGACACAGACCGCATCAAGAACATTTTTTCTCTCACGGAGGTAAGTCATGATGTCTTCCCAAGGGATAGCCGGCGCGGTTTTGGGATTAAGAACCAAAGAAGAGTTATGGCAAAAAGGGCAGCGGAAATCGCAACCCGCCATAAAAAGAGTCGTCGTGATATTGTCATCAAAATCTAAAAGGGAAAGTTTTTCCCAACCCGAAAAATCCATGGTTTTATTATACGGCAAATAGCTACGAATGGACGAGGATTTGCTCGAAAGAAAACACGAGACATATTTTTGAGACTCTTTCAGGAATAGTCAAAAGGTTTTTCGAGCTTCAGCAAACGAACTACGATTCTTTTCGTTTTTGCGTTTCGACTTATCATTCGACCACCTTCGTCTTTTTTAACGCACGAATTTCAACAGTAATCGCTATGCTAATTGTTAAAACATACATTTAATGATTTTCTCTCCATCAACGCCATAATCAAGCCGTGCCTTGCCACCAATGAGATAACATTAACGAGCCAACGCCAAAGCGACTATCACCATTGGCGCCAGCAAAATTGCTTCCCGTGTATTCACCACCTCTTCGCTCGGGCGAAGCCGCTTTCCTATTTCATGACCTCTCGGCCCAATTTCAAGGGGGTTTAGGGAAAAGGAAAGCGTAATCGAGGCCCGATTTGCTTGGGTTTTCCGTTTTTTTTTAGGGGCAAAGCAGACCCGAAGAGATTGTTTTGAAAACAATCCTTTTTTTAAAAAGAGAAAAAGGCCATAATAAGAGGGCATTTTATGTCATACCGCCACCTCGACAACATTGACGAAAAGATTATCGATGCCACTATCTTGGTCGGTTCGGCCAATGGAGCCAACAAACTTTCAACCAAAGCAATAGCCAAGGTTTGCGACATTTCCGAGTTCGTCATCTATGACCATTTTAAAAGTAAAGAGCATTTGCTCTCTAGCGCTGATCTCAAGGTGTCGCAGGCCTTCAACGACGCCGCGAGTGTCGCTTATGAGGCCAATCCTGATTTCATCGCGTTTTGGAATGCGATGGTCGATTATTCCCTCGCCAACGCCAGCTACACATCATTCTCAATCAATTATGGCTATTTCTTCCCCCGAACCAGCAAACCACAGGATTACGATGAGTTTTCGCAAAACATTATTTATCCTTTCGCCAAAACGATATTGGAAAAATGGGGCGTCTATTTCAATAAAGAATACCTCTATTCCTATAACTGGATGTGGCTGGTTCGATCGGTTCTCACCTACGCTCAATTCGTGATCGGCAAAAGCCTCGAGGATACCGCCGAGATTCGCAACTTCTCCTGTTTGCTTGCCCACAAAGGCTACCTCGCCTTCGCTCAGCACGAATAGAAAAGAAGCACCGCCATTACGCAATGCTTCTTTTTTTGTTTCGTCTTATTTCACGATTTCGCTCGAGATGGACTCACTCACCGATTCTTCCGCTTTGGGAGTCGCCGGCTTTTTCTTGTCTTTCAGAATCAAATTCATAATGATGCCAAGAATCATCGAAACCGCAATCGAAGTGATTTCGACCATGGGATTGTTCGCATCGCCAAACTTGAAGGCCAAACCACCAATGCCCGCGACCAAAATGACCGAGGCAACAAAGATGTTCTTTGTTTCGCCAAAATCAATCCGCTCGGAAATTAACATCTTGACGCCGCTTGCGGCGATGAAACCATAGAGAATCAAACTGACACCGCCAGTGACACAAGCCGGAATCGTCATGGTGAAGGACATGAGTGGGCTCAAGAAGCCGAGGGCAATCGCAATCGCGCAAGCTAAAGCAATGACCTTAGTCGAAGCAATCTTCGTGACGCCGACGACCGCGACATTTTCACCATAGGTGGTGTTAGCAGCGCCGCATAAAGGTCCAGAGATTGCTGTGGCAACGCCATCGCCGATCAATGTTCGGGTCAAGCCAGGATCCGTAAGAAGATCACGATCCAGAATGCCCGACATATTCTTATGATCACCAATGTGCTCACAAATGGTAACAAAGCTGACCGGCACGAAGAGAAGAGCGGCTTTGCCGACATCGGCCCAAGACAAACTGACCGAAGAATCGCTAAGCAAGAAGAGGAATTTCGGATAATCGAGGAACGACTGGAACCGGAGCGGGACAAAGTCGGTCACGAGAGAAGAGAAGTCGATGACTTTGAGGTAATCAGTGTTAGTCCCGTAGCCAATCGCCGTGAAGAGGCAAGCTGCCAGATAGCCAGCAGCCATGCCGATGATAAACGGAATCAAGGCGACGGTGCCCTTTCCATAATGGGCCGCGAGAGCAGTCGCCGTCATCGCAATCAAACCGCAGATGATGTAAATAAAATTGTAACCACCCGTCGTATAAACGCCCGTCAAATTGCCAACCGCGCTGCTCGCTAACGAAAGGCCGATGACCATAATGACCGGCCCAACCACAATCGGCGGAAGCAACTTATTGAGCCAGCCCACGCCGAAGAGCTTAATGAGGAGCGCAACGAGGCAGTAGATGCAACCCACCATCGCCATGCCAATCGGCAAAATCCAAAGGTTCGGCATCATCATCGCAACGCCATTGATCACGACGGGGCTACCGCCATCCATCAAGGGGATTGCGCCGATACCGATCGCGGCTTCCATCGGAGCCATGTAGGCGAAACTCGAAGCCAAGAACATCGGAGATTTGAATTTCGTCATGAGGAGGTAGAAAAGGGTGCCAATGCCCGCCGCCACAATCGTTGGGCCGACCAAGACGCTGACGAGGCTGACAAAGGATCCGCCGACCTTCACGGCATACGGCGCATACACGATTAACGGCACGGTGATGCAAGCCACAAACATAGCCAACACGTGCTGCAAGGCCAAAATAAAGGCCTGCCCCTTGCTCTTGGGGAATTCGTTGACGTCGAGCAACATTCGCTTCTCGCTCTGCATAAGAGCTCCTTTCCGCCAAGAAAAAAGGACTAGTCGATCTAGTCCTTAATTCGATGACGATTTCCGGCAGTGACGACCGCGGGGATACAGAGGAAACTCCCCTCCATGAGAGTGGGATTTTTTCCTCGGTTATTTCGCATGTCTTGTCCGCCTTCGGAAAGAGTCTATCGGAGTGCGAATTTCTTTCAAGCAAAATAAGTTTTTTCGTCTTTGAAAGCGATTAGCATTTCTTTTTTCTTTCCTGATAAGCTACAATAATAGACTTGCTTCTTGAGAGATAATGAAATATAGATTTTCGAGCGAAGATAAAAAGAAAACAAAAAGCGGAATCCCTCATTAAGTATCCGCTTTATTTCGATGCCGTCTTACTTTTCGACTTGGTAATTCGGGCTTTCTTTCGTGATATCGATATCGTGCGGATGGCTCTCTTTGAGCGAAGCTTGGGTGATCTTGATGAATTTGCCGTATTTGGCGAGATCGGCGGTATTATCGACCCCGAGGTAACCCATGCCTGAACGGAGACCGCCGAGCAACTCAAAGATCACATCACTGACGTTGCCCCGATAGGGAACCCGACCTTCGACGCCTTCAGGAACCAGCTTCCGATGCGCATCCTGGAAATAACGGTCCGCACTGCCGTGCGCTTGCTCCATCGCTCCCAAAGAACCCATGCCGCGATAGACCTTGTATTTGCGACCCATGTAGAGCTCCGTTGCCCCTGGCGCCTCTTCGCAACCGCCGAAGATCGCTCCCATCATAACGCTATTGGCGCCAGCGGCTAAGGCCTTGGTGATGTCGCCGCTATATTTGATGCCGCCATCGGCGATGATCGGACAATGATACTCTTTCGCAGCCTTCGAAGTCTCAAAAATCGCGGTGATCTGGGGGACGCCCATGCCTGAAATAATTCGGGTTGTGCAAATCGAGCCAGGCCCCATTCCAACTTTGACCGCATCCGCTCCCGCTTCCATTAAATCGCGGGCCCCTTCGTAAGTGGCGACGTTGCCAGCGATGATGTCTGTATGGGGAAAACTCTTCTTCAAAAGCTTTAATGCGGCAATGACGTTTTTGCTGTCGCCATGAGCACTATCGAGCGCCAAAATGTCGACGCCCGCATCGACCAAAGCTTGGGCCCGCGCCAAGAGATCTTTGGTGATGCCAACGCCCGCTCCGCAGAGGAGCCGACCATACTTATCTTTGGCTGCCAAAGGATATTGTTTGATTTTCTCAATATCTTTGACGGTGATTAAGCCGCAGAGTTTGCCTTCTTTATCGACGAGAGGAAGCTTTTCTTTCTTGCTGTCGGCCAAAATCGCCTCCGCTTCAAGAATCGTCGTTCCCTCTTTGCCCGTCACGAGCGGAGTCGGGGTCATCACTTCGGCGACTGATTTGCTGTAATCAGGCTCGAACTTAAGATCGCGGTTTGTGATGATTCCAATCAAGTGGTTTTCCTTATCGACGACGGGAATGCCGGAAATATGGTACTTGGCCATCAGAGACAAGACTTCGGAGAGTTTCTTATCTTTTGTGACCGTAATCGGGTTCTTGATGACCCCGTTCTCGCTGCGTTTCACCTTGTCGACTTCCTCGGCTTGTCGCTCGATCGTCATATTTTTGTGAATAATGCCAATTCCGCCTTCCCGAGCGAGGGCAATGGCCATCTGACTTTCAGTGACGGTGTCCATCGCGGCCGACAAGAACGGAATATTGAGGGTGATGTGTTTACTGAGTTGGGTTTTGAGCGTCACCATATCGGGAGTGACTTCGCTATAGCGCGGCAAAAGAAGCACGTCGTCGAAAGTAATGCCTTCCCCCACGATTTTCTCGTCTTTTTCCATAGTCTATGTTCCTTTCCGAAAAATAGAAAATTCGGAAGCTCCTTTAAATAATTATACGGAGTCGGAAGGCGATGAGAGATAAAAAATAAGGAAAACGCTTCCAAGAACGGGAAGCGTTTCTAACCATTTTTTATATAAAAAATGCCGTTTATTCAAGTTCGATAGTCGATGGGGGCTTAGAGGTGAAATCATAGAGAACCCGGTTCACACCTTTGACTTCGTTGACGATCCGATCGGAAACCGTCGTCAGGATATCATAAGGGAGTTCAACCGGCTTTGCCGTCATGAAATCATCGGTTTCCACGGCTCGAAGCACAACGGCATAATCGTAAGTTCTTGAATCGCCCATCACGCCGACGCTCCGCATGTTGCTGAGGGCGGCAAAGTATTGCGATGGTCGCTTCTCGAGCGAAAGTTTGGCCATTTCTTCGCGAAAAATGGCATCGGCATCTTGGACGATCTTAATCTTCTCACGGGTGACTTCGCCGATGATGCGGATCGCTAAGCCTGGCCCGGGGAAGGGTTGCCGGTAAACGAGTTCATTCGGCAGACCCAGCAAAAGTCCAACTTCACGAACTTCGTCTTTAAAGAGATTATTCAAAGGCTCAACAATCCCGTCAAAATCAATATCTTTTGGAAGACCGCCAACGTTATGGTGCGACTTGATTTTGGCCGAGACGCCCAAACCACTTTCAATCCGGTCCGGATAGATGGTCCCCTGAGCTAAATAACGGGCTTCGGGGATGCTCTTGCGGACTTCGACAAAGGAATCGATAAAGGTTTTGCCAATGATTTTGCGTTTTTCTTCAGGCTCGCTAATGCCTGCTAAACGGCTTAAGAAAAGTTCGGAGCGATCGATCGAAATGAAGTTGAGCGAGAAGCGTGAGACATCACCAAAAACCTTTTTGACCTGTTCAGCCTCGCCTTTGCGGAGGAGACCATGATCGACGAAAACACAAGTCAAATTCGAACCGATGGCTTTCTCGATCAGGGTCGCGGTGACCGCCGAATCGACGCCACCCGAGAGAGCACACAAGACTTTTTTATCTCCAACTTTTGCTCGAATTTCCTCAATTTTATCTTGAACGAACGAATCGCTCTTCCAACTAGAATCACAGCCACAAATGCGATAAACAAAATTCTCCAACATCCGTTGACCTTCTTCGCTATGAACCACTTCCGGATGGAACTGGGTCGCATAGAGTTTGCAAGACGCGTTTTCAAAAGCCGCGTTGGGGCAACTCGCACTCGAAGCCGTGCGGAGAAAGCCAGTTGGCAAGGCGGTCGTTTGATCATTATGCGACATGAAGACGCTATTGATTTTATCGATGTTTTGAAACAAAAGAGACGAGTTCTGCAGGGTTATTTGTGTTTTTCCGTATTCGCTGTGTGGAGCCGGTGCCACCTTGCCGCCGAGTTCGTACGCCATCAATTGCGCACCATAGCAAATGCCAAGCAAAGGCTTGCCTAAAGCGAAAATTTCTGGATCGACATGGGGCGAAGCCGCTTTATAAACCGAATTGGGACCGCCGGTGAAAATAATGCCTTTAATCTCGGGATCGGCGAGTACGCTTAAAGGCGTTGTGAAGGGGAGCACTTCCGAATAAACGTGGCATTGACGAATCCGCCGCGCAATAAGTTGATTGTATTGGCCCCCGAAATCCAAGACGATGATTTTCTGCATTTAGTTTCTCCTTAATTTGAGGTTTATCACCTATTTGACCGCAGAAAGAGTAAGCAAAGAGCGGAATGGGATATCCAAGGCCTTCTCGCCTTGAAGCTCCTTCAGATAGATGACAACCATCGCGGCAACCGGATCCCCGCCAAGCTTCCGGATAAGATCTTCCATCGCCTTGAGGCTACCGCCGGTGGCAATCAAATCGTCGACAAGAAGAACGCGATCGCCTTTCTTAAATGAATTGAGCGGAACTTCCAGAGTAGCGGTGCCGTATTCGAGTGTGTAACTCACCGCGGCAGTCATACCGGGAAGTTTGCCAGCTTTTCGCGCCATAACGAAACCGATACCCATCTTATAAGCCAAGGCCGCGCCGAAGATAAATCCGCGAGATTCTGGCCCCAAAATGACGGTAGGATGAAAGGGCTCTGCCAGTTTGGCAAAATCATCGATGCATTGATGGAAAGCTTCAGGATCACGAATCAAAGGCGAAATATCCTTAAAGGATATCCCAGGTTTCGGAAACCCATTCACAACAGAAATGTACTTCTCGTAATCCATAGTTAAACTCCTTTGGGAAGGGGATTAAACCCCGAATTGGAAAACAACGTTCTTTATTCTATTGTTTCTTCGTTCATCTTGCTACTAGTGCGGCAATTTTTCGTCCGCAAAAAGGACTTTACCGCGATCGAAGCCCGCCACATCGGCTCCACTGCGAACAGGAATGCCCATCGCATTGAGTTTGGCGTGACCACCCTGAAAACTTTTTTCAACGGCGACGGCGACTCCTTCAACCTGGGCTCCCGCTTGTTGACAGAGCTCAACAAGACCGAGCGAAGCATTACCTTCAGCTAAAAAATCATCAACAATAAGAACTTTTTCGCCTTTCTTAAGAAAACGCTTATCGATTGTAATCGGGGAAACGATGCCACGGGTAAACGATTTCACGTTGGCGATATAGACGTTGGTGGCATCGACAATTTTCGATTTGCTCTTTTTGGCAAAGACAACGGGAACGTCGCCCAAAAGTTGAGCGGCCACCACCGCAAAGGCAATGCCGCTCGTCTCGACGGTCACGACTTTATCAATCGAATGGAAAGGCTCAACCAAATAGGTACAAATGCGGCGAAGCAAGCCGGTGTCAATCTGATGGTTGATGAAAGAATCCACTTTTAGAATTTCGTTATCAATCACGATGCCGTCGGATTGAATTCGCTCCTCGAGTTCTTGCATAAAGAGAAAGGCTCCTTTATAAACAATCAATTCATTTTAGCTGAGAGAAAATAAAAAACGAGACGCGTTTTATCATTATTTATAAAGTATATAAATAAGCCATTCTCGGAGAGCGCTTTCATGGTCTTCCGCAACCGCATTTGATACCCAAAAACGAAAAAGGTTGCGATAATGGAAGTGCCAAAAATTGGCATTCGTATATTCTCCCTAATCGGTGGGACCGTCTCTACGCCAGGACCATATAATCCAGGCACTACGAATCAAACCAAAAGAACTTTATGGTTTTTTTGTCTTTGAGGAGATCGTTTTCCATTTTCATAGGAAGAAAATGCGAGAAAAGGATCAAAGGCATGAAAAACCATTTGAATGTCGTCTTGTTCTCCCTCATCGCTGCGGCCGGAGCTACTTTGCTCGCTGGCTGCGGGCCCGCCACTGCTTCATCGGCAAACGGATCGGCTTCGGGGGCTCCCACCACTTCGGCGCCCGCTTCGAAGAAAATTGGCGTCGTCCTCATCGGCGATGCAACCGAAGGTTACAGCGCAGCTCACATTGATGGCATCAACGAGGCCGCGGCAGAATTAGGCATTTCCGACCGTCTCCTCTACAAATACAAAGTTCAAGAAGACGATGGCTGCAAGACTGCCATCGATGATTTGGTCAGTGAAGATTGCGGCTTAATCATCTCCAACAGCTATGGTCACCAAGACTACATGGCCCCGGCCGCCAAAGCCAACAAAGACGTCACCTTCATCTCGATGACTGGCGACTACGCCGCCGTTTCGAAGATCAGTAATTTTAAGAATGCTTTTGTCTCGATTTATGAAGCTCGCTACGTCTCGGGCATCGTCGCTGGCATGAAATTAAAAGAATTAGCGGATGGCAACAAGCTCGACACCACCTTCAACCAAGATGGGAATGGTAACTGGAAAATCGGCTACGTCGGAGCTTATAAGTACTCCGAAGTCGTCTCGGGCTACACCGCCTTCTATCTCGGCGTCAAATCCGTCATCTCAAATGTCGTCATGAAGGTGCAGTTCACCAATTCGTGGTTCGATATCTCTGGTGAAGGCGCCGCTGCCGACGCTTTGGTCAAGAATGGCTGCGTCGTGATTGGCCAACATGCCGATTCGACTGGCGCTCCGGCCAAAGTCCAGTCCCTCTTAGGCACGGCGCGGGCTGATGATGCCACAAAAAAGTATGTCTGCTATTCCGTAGGCTTCAATATTGATATGATTCCGACCGCCAAAGATGCCGCTTTAACCTCAGCCATCAATATTTGGAAGGTCTATTACAAGTACGCGTTCACCCAATACCTCAACGGCCGAACGATCGACACCGATTGGTGCAAAGGCTATGCCGATGGCGCGGTTGGCACTTCGACGCTCAATACGTCTTGTGCCGCTGGTACCCAAGCCGCCGTTGATACCGCAGTTGCTGCGATCAAAGCCGGCACTCTCCACGTCTTCAACACCGCGAATTTCACTGTGGGCGGCAAGACGCTCACCAGCGCGATTATCGATCTTTCGCACTACGATTACAGCACCGGCAGCGCCCAGCTTGTTTACGAAGGCGACAAAGTCGAAGCAATCAAGAAAGACGGCGACGTCTCCTTCTTCTCTGAGAGCACGCTCCGTTCCGCTCCGTACTTCAACGTCGGCGTTGATTCCTCCTTCGCCCTCATCGATGTCGATGGCATTTCGGTTCTGAGCTGATTCTCCACCAAGCTTTTTGGGAAGGGGCTAACCGCCCCTTCCTTCTTCGTTATTAAGGAATCTCATGACCCAAGAAATCGAACTCAAAAACATCACAAAACGCTTCGGCGGCAATGTAGTGGCAAACCACAACGTCTCTTTGGCGATAAACCAAGGAGAAATTTTGGCTCTTCTGGGTGAGAATGGCAGCGGAAAAACGACCTTGATGAACATGCTTTCGGGTCTCTATTATCCTGACGAAGGCACGATTCTCGTCGAGGGCAAGGAAGTCAAAATCACCTCGCCGAAGAAAGCCTTTGAATTTGGGATTGGCATGGTCCATCAGCATTTCAAACTAATCGATACCTTCACGGCCGGCGAGAACATCATCCTCGGACTCAATGGGGGTTTCTGGCTCAAAATGAAGGACGTCAATGCTAAAATAGCCGCCCTCTGTTCCCGTTATTCTTTCGAGATCGACCTCAACAAAAAAATCTACGACATGAGCGTTTCCGAGAAGCAGAAAGTCGAGATCGTCAAACTGCTTTATCGCGGAACCAAAACTCTGATTTTGGATGAGCCAACAGCCGTGCTGACCCCCCAAGAGACCGATAATCTTTTTAATGTCCTCCGTCTCATGAAAAAAGACGGTAAGGCGATTGTCATCATCACCCACAAACTCAATGAAGTTCTCTCTCTTTCCGACCGAGTCGCGATTCTCCGAAATGGCGAACTCATCAAAACTCTTTTGACCAAAGAAACGAATGAAGGCGAACTGGCTGATTCTATGGTGGGCGAACACGTTAAACTCAACATCGCCCGCGCCAAGCCAGTCCAGCCGCAGAAAGTTCTCGAAATCAACCACCTTTCCACCATCGACGCCTACGGGGTGAAGAGTTTGAAAGATGTTTCCTTCTACGCCAATAGCGGGGAAATCCTCGGCATCGCCGGCGTGAGTGGAAGCGGCCAAAAAGCCTTGCTCGAGGCCATCGCCGGACTGCAACGCTGCGAAAAAGGCTCTTCGATCCTCTACCGCTATGACGAAAAGAAAAAGATCCCCGAGCCCGCTAAGCGAGGCAAAAAGACCGCTTTACTTCCCGATCAATGCGAACTGGTCGGCAAATCGGTAAAGCAAATCAAAAATCTCGGCATATCCCTCGCCTTTGTCCCCGAAGACCGTTTAGGAATGGGCCTCGTCGGTGAGATGGACATGGTTGATAACATGATGTTAAGAAGCTACGAAAATGGCAATTCGCCATTCCTTCGTTATCAGGAGCCGAGCGCCTTAGCCGAAGAAATTAAAACGAAACTCGCCGTCAACACGCCTTCGGTAAAAACGCCGGTCCGCAAACTCTCTGGCGGCAACGTCCAAAAAGTTCTCGTTGGCCGCGAAATTGCCTCATCGCCGCGAGTTTTGATGACCGCCTACGCCGTCCGCGGGCTTGACATCAACACTTCTTACTCTATTTACAACATCCTCAATGATCAAAAAAAAGCCGGATTATGCGTCATTTATGTCGGCGAGGATTTGGATGTTCTTTTGGAACTGGCCGATCGAATCGTCGTTCTCTGCGATGGCAAAGTCACGGGCATCCTCGATGCTCGCAAGACCAGCAAAGCTGAAGTCGGTGCTTTGATGAGCAAGCAAAAATAAAGGGGATTTGCGATGGATAAAACGGAAAAAAACAAAAAAGAAGCCTTAATCCGCATTGCCAAACGCGATGATCTTTCTTTTGGCAAACGCGCCTTGATCCGCACCTTTTGCGTCATCTCTGCCATCCTCACCTGCATCCTTCTTTTATGGGTCATCGGCCTCAAGGATCCTTTTCCGGCCATCGGCCTCATTTTCGATGGGACGTTCAAAGGCGTTTTCGATGGCAACTTCAAAAAGTTGATCCCCGCCCTCCAAGCCATGGTGATGCTCTTAGGGATTTCCGTCGCTTTAGCCCCGGCCTATCAGATGAAGTTCTGGAATGTTGGCGCCCAAGGCCAAGTCTTGATGGGAGCCCTCGGAGCCTGCGTCTGCATGATTTATGGCCATAGTCTTCCCAATAGTTTATTGATTTTTCTCTCCTTCTTGGCCGCGGTCAGTTTCGGTGCAATCTGGGCGATGATTCCGGCCCTCTTCAAAGCCAAATGGAATACGAACGAGACCCTTTTCACCTTGATGATGAACTACATCGCGATCCAACTCGTCAGTTTCTGCACAATGCTGTGGCGCGGCAAAAACAGTTCGATGTCGCTCATCAATTCCGCAAGCGAAAAAGGATGGTTGCCCCATTGGGGTGGCAACGACATGCTCTTACCGCTCGCGGTGGTTGTGATTATGGTCATCTTAATGTGGGCTTATCTCAGCAAAACCAAGCACGGCTATGAATTGACCGTCATTGGCGACAGCGTCAATACGGCGCGCTATACGGGCATCAAAGTCAAATGGGTCATCATCCGGACTTTGCTTCTCTCGGGCGCTTTGTGCGGTTTAATGGGCTTTCTCTATGCCGCCGGAATCGAGCATAAAATCTCGGTCGACACCTCTGGATCTTATGGTTTTACCGCCATCATCGTCTGCTGGCTTTCCTATTTTAATCCGTTCCTAATGGGTGTCTTCTCGTTGTTAATCGTCTTCCTCGACAAAGGGGCGATGAACCTCAAAAACGCCGCTTACGCACCTGCCCTCAACGAGTACTCGTGCGAGTTGCTTGTCTTCGTCATCCTCGTTTCAATCATGCTATCAGAATTCTTCATCCGTTACCGCCTGCTCTTCAGCGATTCGTTTAAAGAAAAGACGGGCATACTCTGGCATAAAATCACTTCTTTCTGTAAAGACCCATTTAAACCCCATCAGCCTCTAGCCTCTCCAGCTCCATCGAATCAAATGGCCCCCGAGAAAAAGGAGGAGAAAAATGAATAACATCATTGCTTGGATTACTTACTCGGTGGTTTATGCCTCGATCATCATGATGGGCGCATTGGGCGAAACGCTGACTGAGAAGAGCGGCCATCTCAACTTAGGGGTTCCTGGTGTTATGTACATCAGCGGCTTCTTAGGCTACTACGCAACCTTCTGCTACGAACAATCCACGGCAAATCCCAATCCGTTCTTGATTGTTGTCATTTCTCTAGGGGTCGCCGCCATCGTCGGCGGGTTCGCCGGTTTCCTCTATTCGCTTCTCTGTGTCAGTTTCAAATGCAACCAAAACGTAGTCGGCCTCTTGCTGACTGCCGTCTGCGTCGGCTTCTCAAAATCGATTTCCTTCGCGGTTGGCATCACCACCACTTCAAAAGCGGATTTCTCAGGCACAGTTTTTAATGCGCGAATCCCCGGCCTCTCTGCCATCCCCTACATAGGGCCAGTTCTCTTTGGCTATGGTTTTAGCGTCTACCTCGTCATCCTCTTAGCGATCCTCGCTGGGATCTTCCTCAAAAGGACCCGCTATGGCCTCAATCTCCGTTCTGTGGGCGAATCCCCTGCGGCTGCCGATGCAGTCGGCATCAACGTCACCCGTTATAAATATGTTACCACTGTCGTCGGCTGCGCCATCTGCGGCGTCGGTGGCGTCATGTACGTTCTCGGCTATGGCGGTGGTCAATGGTCGACCAATAACGACATCGAAGCGATAGGCTGGCTCTCGGTCGCCCTCGTCATCTTCTCAAGTTGGAAACCCATCCACCTTATCTGGGGCTCAATCATCTTCGGCATTCTTTTCTGGGCCTACAATTATTTGCCCCACGTCGTCGCGCTCCCGAGTTTCACCGGGGCGGGCGAACTCCTCAAAATGCTGCCTTATATCGTCACCATCATCGTCCTCGTCGTCAATTCGGCAAAGAAGAAAAAGGAGAATCAGCCCCCGGCCTCGTTAGGCATCTCCTACTTCCGGGAGGAGCGATGAAAGCGTTTCACTGAAAAAATACTGAACCTTCCTGTTGCAATACGTTAAAATAAAAAACTAGAAAAGAGGAGATAGTCATGGATTTATCTCAATATCCGAATGCGGTTTTGCTAAATCATCCTTTACTCCAGCACAAAATCACGCTTTTGCGCGATAAAAACACTCCGACGAGCGTCTTCCGTCCCTTGGTGAAAGAGATTGCAATGCTCGAGGGTTACGAAGTCCTCAAAAACCTGCCGACCGAGCCCTTAGAAGTCGAAACCCCGATCGAAAAGACCGTCCAACCCACCGTGAGCGGCAAAAAAATCTGTTTTGTCCCAATTCTCCGAGCGGGCATGGGGATGGTCGATGGCTTCCTCTCCCTCTTGCCAACCGCCCATTGCGGCCATATCGGCCTTTACCGCAACGAGGTGACACACCAGCCGGTCGAGTACTATTGCAAACTCCCCGCCGGCCTCGCTGACATGAATATCTATCTCCTTGATCCGATGCTTGCCACCGGCGGAAGCGGCATCGATGCCGTCAAAATTCTCAAGAATCACGGTGCAAAGAAGGTTACCTTCGTCTGCATCATCGCCGCCCCCGAAGGCGTCGAAGCTTTCTGCAAAGAGAATCCGGACATCCCGCTCTACTTCGGCGCCCTCGACCGCTGCCTCAACAAAAACGCCTATATTTGCCCGGGTCTCGGGGATGCAGGCGATCGAATCTTCGGCACCGTCGGCGGAACAGTTAAATAGCCTTCGTCTTCAACAAGTCGTCCAGCGCCTTCACTTCCTCCTCCGTCGGCACATAGACGTAAGGGGTGTTGCGTTCAAGGCCGTTGTAGTCAAGGCCATAGCCTAATAAAAACTTATTCTCCGTTAAAACTCGTCCCGTGAAATCGACTTGAACGTCGACCTTGCGGGCGATTTTTTTATCAAAAAGCGCGCAAATCAGAATCCGTTTGGGCTTGCCAAGACTTAAAAGGTGTTCCTTGAGAAAGGTCATCGTGAGACCGGTGTCCACCACATCCTCCACCACGATGACACTGCGGCCATCGATTGGAGTCGTGATGTCCCGCTTAAGATGGACGATGCCCGTCGATTGGGTGCCGCTATAGCTTTCGAGCTGAACATAATCCTCAAGCAAAGGAACGGAAACGTACTTTAAAAGATCGACCATAAAAGGCATCGCGCCTTTCATCACGCAGATAAAAAGAGGCAACTTCTCCTCGTTTTTCAAAAGCGTGGTTAATTTTTGGCCCAAATCAGCGCAAGTGATCTCAATCGCTTGGTGCGACATTACCATTTCTTTCATCGATAGCCTCCGAGATAACTTTTTATTATAAATGCTTGTAGGGGCAAAGGACACCCCCAGCGGAAAAAGCAAAAAAGAAAGCGCTTAGAATGGAAAAAGAACTCCGACGAAATTATACTAACGTAATGGGAAAAAACATGGAACAAGAAAGCCAAGCGCCCCTCCTTTTTACCCTCGGAGCGAACCCTACTGTTTCCCACGAGGTTTCCACCCTTCTTAATTTGCCTTTAGCGCCGAATAAAGTCACACACTTTGCTGATGGCGAAACCTTCGCCAAACCGCTGTGTCCGGTCACGAACCGCCACTGCATCATTATTCATTCGACCTTCAACCCCGTCAGCGCTCGCTTGATGGACTTGCTGGTCTTTGTCGATGCCTTAAAGAATGCCGACGCCGCCTCAATCACGGCCATCATTCCTTATTTTGGTTACGCAAGGCAAGACCGCATCATTGAAGAGGGCGATCCAATCAGCGGCTTACTAGTAGGCAAAATCCTCCAAACGGCCGGCGTCGACCGCATCGTCGTGATGGATTTTCACTCGATGAAACTGCTCGACCGATTCCCGGAAGAACATATCAATCTTTCGGCCGCGCCGATTTTCGCCCACCGCTTCCTTGAAGACCTTGATGAAGCCAAAATTATGGCCAACAATGTTTGTGTCGTTTCGCCAGACCACGGCGGATTGACCCGTGCTCAAAATTTCGCTGCAAATTTCGAAGGGGCGGGTTTTGCCTACGCCATCAAGAATAGACCGCAGCCGAATAGAGCGGTCATCGAAGGCATCGAAGGCGATTTTAAAGGCAAACTTTGCCTTATCATCGATGACATCATCGATACGGCCGGTACCCTCTCCGAGGTGGCTAAGTTCCTTTTAGCCAACGGCGCCAAAGAAGTTTGGGTTGCCGCCACCCACGGCATTTTCTCGGGCCGGGCTGTCGAACTCATCAAGGAAGCTAATATCAAAAAAGTCTATATTGCCAACACGATTGAATCAAACCAAGAGAGAGCTGAGATTCTCTCAATCGCTCCGATTATCGCCGATTATATCCGCGCAAACTACGCCAAACACTAATTCTTAATGGGATGAACCTCGTGACAGACGGGGCAGACAAACTCGCCCTTCGGCGTCAGTTTTGTGATGTTGCGAAAGAAGAGCGACGCTTCGACTTTCCGGTAGTAACGCCACATCTCATTTTTGCTAAACAGGGCGGGATTGACAGATATCTTCTTAAAAGAAGCGATGTCGGTGTAAGTATAGGACTCGCCTGTTTTGGGGCACTTCGTTTCCTGAATCAAGGTGTGGCAACTATCACATTCATAGCCCCCATCTTTCTTCCGCTTATGGAGTTTGCCCGCGCAAAAGGGGCACTCGTCTCGCGCCGTATCGCTCCTGACCATCGCCCGCAAAAGAGCCTGCTGAATCCGTCGAAAGGAATCGATTGCTTCAACGCTAATGAATAAAGCGGAAGGATCGAGCGTTTCTTCTTCAAAAGGCTCGGTGAGCAAGTCTTCATCATGGGGGTACTTAGCGGCCAATTTCTCGAGTTCCGGCGTCCATAGTCCATCGAGGGTCGGAAGGAAAAGGAGCCGATAGATTTTCTCTTTGCTGACCTCGACCATCATGGCTTTCCCTTCAAGGTTGCTCAAATGGACCTTCCAGGTTTTATAAGCCAGGGAGAGATCAAGGTTCGTCAGGTCCATCACCGCTTTCGGATCCGCTTCAAAATTGAATTGGGTGATTGCAAAAACAATGAGGGTCTGGACGAAATTGAAGTAGTTTTTGCAGAGATTTTGCTCATTGACGGGTTTCGCTTCAACCATCGCCGCATCTTTTTTGGCGAAGAAGGCCTTGGCCAATTTATAGATTTGGTGGTAATCCTTCTGCATAATGAAAATATTCGTTTTCTTTAGGGTCAGTCGCTTATTTCTTATTTTGTTCTTTTGGTAGATCGGCTTAATCAAGCGGGATTGAATCACATTGGCAGCGCTTTGAAGTTCATCATAGAGCTGGTCGGCTAGAGCAAAATATTTCTCAAAATCCCTGATATATCCCGTATGGAGTTTGCCGATCGTCAAAAAATAATTCAGATGGTTCGAGCGTTCCAAAAGATTGAACTGAAGAATCTCTTTGGCGTAGACCACGTCCTTCAAGGCGGTGACATTGGTACGAATGTAATGCATGATTGCGTCGATCAAGTTACAGAAGATGACATTCTCATAAATGCTGTAGTCATCCTCGTAGACTCGAGTCAATAATTGGCGGGGCTTCACGCCCTTAGCGGTGATATCGGAGGCATTCTCGGTGTGATTGGCGAGATGTTGCATCGTCTCCTGATTAATGATCCGGACCGTCGCAACGGGCAAAACGTCGCTGCCGTCGGTCAGATTGATAATCGGCTTAGCGAAGATTCGTTTGATTGCCGGCAAGGCCAGATTGACTTTCTCCAACATGCTTTTGAGTCCATCAAAATCGAAGTTGGGCTCGACAGCAAATAAGGTTAGATCATGGATGGTATAATAATCAAACTCAATGAAATTAAACGAAGAATGCTGGTCGAAGAAATGACCTAATGGGGCTAAAACCTCGTCGAGGCGCGTCAGATCTTCGACTTGCTTCTCGTCCGTTTCCTTCCTCATCCTTAGTCCTCGTTGAGCTTCGAAACGAATTCGGCGCATTTGTTGAGGTGGAGATTCTGGAAGGATTCGACCAATTCTTCTTTGTTATCAATTGTCTTCACTTCGAGCTTGCTGACGACTTTGCTAAGAAGGATCGTTTCGATCGCCTCGTCTTCAACTGGGCCGCCGGCAAAGCAGGCTTCATAAATTACGACGAAGTCCTCAATCTGCTTCATGATACGGTTACCAAAGGAAATATTGTACGGGGATAAGAGCGCTTCGGTCTTTTGGATCAAGAGGTTGTTCTCGGCATCGAAATGGCCCTGAGACTTCGCCTCTTCAAATAAGGCGTTGAGTTGGGCATAGGTGTAGAAACGCCGCGAAATCGGACTCGAAGAAGCGTCACGGACCTTTGGCGCGCGATGATTGAAGTTCATCGTGTGAGCCCGATCGTAGACCTTGTCGGAAATCACGAAGGTTGATTCGTCGCGGTTGGCGGTGCCGATGAACCAGATATTAGAAGGAATCATCATCGTCTTCCCGTCGGCGAGGAGCGAATACGCCTTATCGCCTTCAGGGATCTTTTGGACAAGGGGAATGTTTAGGAGCTGAATCTGGCGTTTTCCTTCCTCGTTTTCCATGAGCGAAAGGAAATCGGAAAAGTAATACTCGATGCGGGAAAGATTCATTTCATCAAGGACAATGAAGGTCGGAATCTTCGGATTGAGAGCGGCCTTATAGAGAGCTTGCGTGAACTTCTTCGGGGAATAACGCTCCGAGAACTCGTTGTAATAGCCAAGGAGTTCGTTTTTGTCTTTCCATGAGGACTCAACTTCGACAAGATCGCAATCGCCGTCGATCGCTTCCATGAAAATTTTCGGAAGGGAAGTTTTGCCCGTGCCCGACATGCCTTGAAGGATAGTCAAACGAGTCGCGCCTAGACCAGCGACAAAAGCGGCGATATCTTGCGCGCTATAGGAGAGATGAAGCCGGCAATCTTTGGCATACTCCACCACAAATTTCACCAAATCGTTGAGCGAGGCGGCCTTAACGGCGAGTTTCTTCCGCTCATCGATATCTTTTTGAAAAATTTCTTTTTCGGCGTCCAATGCGCTAAAAGCAGGGCACGGATCAAAAACGACGGAGGAATTTGCGGGGATTTTTTCATTTTTCTTTTCAGGCAGAACAGCGGTTGCCGCTTCATCCCCTCCGATAATGAGTGGCTCCTCCTTGAAAATTTTGCGAGCAATCATCACGATGAGGAGAACCACATCGATGTAGAGCATATAAACCACGTCGGTCCGCATCGAATACTCGATGCTTTCGTTATAGGTATAGCCGTAAAGAATCAAAAGCTTCTTGGTGTTTTCGATGTTGATCTGGGTTGCAATCGAGAAATAATAACCTGAGATGCCGAAAACAAACATGAAGGCGACGTTGACCAAGATAGCCGCTTTGGCGACCGCGACGTAACGGCGGTCTCGCGCAATGAAACTGGTCAAAGAAACAAGGAGGGCGATTCCTGTCGAAATCAGCATGACGACAAGGGCGAAGGCGGTGACCTGGTAGCCCGAGCCCAACTGTCCGTATTTCTGCAAAAGTTCAATCCCCGTCAACTTAACTTCGGATTTGTAACTGCCTGAAACAAAACCGACATCGATGACGTTGAGGAACAAGGAACCAATGGAAATCGCAGTAACAACGAAAACGTAAATCAAGAGTTCAATTCGTTGAGAAGAATGCATCTCTTTTTTCTTTCGGATTCGCTCCTCTTCGGGCCCAGAATAATAATCAAAGCGGCCTTTGAGAACGGCAAAGACAATCTCGGCAACTGCCATGAGCAAGAGCGGAACAAAAGCGGTCGAACGGACTTCGTAGTTCTTGAGGGCATAGACATAATCGATAATGAAACCCAATAAAAAGAACTCAAGAGCGACGCCGAATTCAAGGAAAAACAAGATTTTCGAATTGGCCATGAAACGTTTCTTGTCGCTGAAGAAATAGGAGAGCGAAGACAAAAAATAGAGCAAGCACAAAATAAACAGCATCACTTGGACCAAAAGAAAAATCGAGTCTTCCGCTTGGATGCTTTTACCCACCAAGACGTTGAATAAAATGCAGATATTATTGTTGACCGAGCCATGGAACTCGTAAAGCGGAACCGTCAGCATCGCAATCAATAGGATCAAGGTTGCGATGAGATCCATCAGCAGGCCGCCGGTGGCTAAGGGCTTGGCCTTCGCGGCATTCTCTTCCGAAATCGACGCTGCCCCATCGGCAGGTTTCTTCCCAAGAACAAGGAAGGTGAAAGCCCCAAGAATCAAAAGCAAGGCAAAAACGACGAGAGCGATGGCCCAGCCACTCAGTTCTTTAAAAACCGCATTGAAGGCAAAGAAGGCCAAACAGAGGCAAATCCCATAGGCAATCGTGAAGAAAAATGGCGTCTTCTTTTTCTTAACCAAACCCGCAATGCTAAAGCCGAGGGGCAAAAGATAAAGAAAAAAGGCGATATCCAAAACGAGAGCGAAAGTCTTTTCGTTATCAAGACCACTCTCGGTGGCAAAAGGAATACTCCAAAGAGAGTAGGCGCTCCGGCCTCCTGATAAAGGAAGCATCAAAATACCAAGATTAAAGAAGAAGACTAAACATAATAAACCCAAGGCTATCGCTTTGAATAACCACGGTTTTCTATCCAATATTTTCATGGGGAGGTCGCTCGCTTTCGCTGCATGGGTATCATAGCACTTACGCATACTCGCACGGAAACGAGAATTCGTAATTCGGGTTCTCCGTGCGTCGGCGGAAGAGCAAGAGACAAAAAACAAAAAGGGCACGAATAGATTGTTCCAATGCGTTATAAAAACGCAATCTCTTCAAAAACTCGTTGTTTTCTTCGAAATACCAAGATCCAGCCGACCCGTTTAACAAATCAATTTCACTTTTCTGAAAATGCACCATTCAAAAATGAGATATTATCAATAAGAAGAAGCGCGAGCCTCAAAGGTTCTCTTCCGCTGAATAATGAACAAAGGAAACACACATCGCTGGAGTTGGAAATTTTGGCCGTTGCGGAATAAGGTCTTCCTTTTGATGCTTCTTATCTCTCTTCTCCCGGTCGGCTTCGTCACTGGTTATTCAATCTATTCGATTTCCGACACGATGAAGCAGCGTTCGATTAACGATTTAAAAACAGCGTTCTTTGGCTTCAAAACAAGCTGAGCGACACGACAGCAAGCTATACTCGAATTTTCTTGGAATTTGAAACGGACACCGATTTTTGCAATAGTGTTTCGACAGCTTCATCAGCGACCTTTTGATACAAATGTTTTCCTAGGCCGCACGATGAGAAGAGAAGGCTGCTTTACCGGAATCGATTCGAATATATCTTTGCCTTTCGAAGGAAGGAAGTTAAATATTTCTCCGCTTTTGGAACGATGAGAGCAATGATTGGTTCCCCGTCAGCAAACAGGTGCTCGAATTTGAAATTGAGACTGGGGTTCAAACTCTTCGCTAAGAAATTAGCAAAATGATCTGATTACACTTATCTCCATAATGCTCATTCAGATATTTGGCAAATATATTCTTCAGCAAATATGATTTGCCACATCTTCTCACACCGGTTATAACTTTCGGAAATCCATTGTTTATCGATTTTATAAGGATTGATAGATATTTGTCCCTTTTAATCACTGCTTCTCCTTTTTGGTAGAATTCTACCTTTTTAGAGATTCTTAATAGCAATAAATTCTACCTGTGGATAGTTTTGTTATTAGAAGTAAAAACTTCTTCTCTTTTTTTACAAACGAGGGTGGCGGGTAGAGTGGAGATCTCCACTCACGAAAAAAGAGAGCCTGGGAGACTCTCTTTCTATAATTGGCTTACTTGATGCTAGGCTTCATCGGCTTAGTAATAGCAAACCTTAACGCAATCGCCCTTTCGATACGAGTATCAAATGAGTGTGCGTCTGGCGACCATTTGGTGGAGCCAACGGGGATCGGACCCGCGACCTCCTCGTTGCGAACGAGGCGCTCTCCCAGCTGAGCTATGGCCCCAAAACGCGTAGTTATTATAGTGAATCACCCTTTGCGTTACAACAAAATCAAAAATCAAATTTCGATTTTAAAGATTCGGGATGCTTCTTTGGGCAAATCGCTGAAATGAGTTATCGCGTGGGGACAATCGGGGATCACACCAAAACCATAGGCGGCGTGAATAAAGGGAATCCCCGCCTTCTCCGTCTCATCCTTATCTTTAAGGGTGTCGCCGATATAAAGGACCCTTGTGAGGTTTTCACGTTTCATCATATAGAGGATATTGCCCCATTTTGGTAATCCCGTATCCCCTGCGCAGACGTGGCCAGCGAAAAAGGAGGCGACGTGGCAGGCCTCGAGATAGTTCTCGACATAACCCTTATCACTATTGGAAACGATGTAGAGCGAATAGGTTTTTGTGAGAAGAGATAAAGTCTCTTTCTCTTGGGGATAAAGACGGCCGGGATGTTTTGAAAGATAAGTAATCTCAGAAGCAATGCAAGCTTTAAATAGCATGGCTTGATCGGCAAAAGAGTAGCCGGGGAAAGCCAAAGGATAAGTTTCTTCCGGAGTGAGGCCCATAAAGGATTTGATTCTGGCTTCGCTAAAAACAATCGGAAGATTTCTCGCCTTCATCTCCTCATTCCACGCGAGGGTAATGGGGCTGAGCGCATCCCAAAGCGTCCCATCGAGATCGAAGAGAATTGCATACTCTTTTTTCATAAAATATTTGCAAAATCCCCTTATTTTCCTGAATCGTCACCATCATCGCCTTCGGCAGGAGCGTTGAGAGAAGCCGGGGCATCCGGCAAACCATCGCTATCTTCGTCGATACCGGAAAGGTCGGCCGAATTGATCTTGCCAAAACGACCGGTAATCTTGCGAACCGTCGTCCCCATTTGCGTCGTCTTTGAAGCCGCCGCGGTGATGCTCCGTTGGAGCGAATCCCAGCGTTCGGCAAAACGGTTGAACTCTTGACCAAGGCCTTTGAGGGCCTCTTCCATCTTTTCCATATTCTTGCTCCGCTCCGCTTCCATTGCTGCGTTATGGAAGACAACGACGATCGCCTGCAAGGTCGAAGGGCAGGCCAAGATGACGCCGAGTGAGCGTGCTTCGGCGACCAAATCAGGAAATTCGTTTTCGACAAAAGCAAAGACACCATCGTTTGGAATGAACATGATAGCGTAGTTTGGCGTCAGATTGGGAATGATGTATTTATCCGCAATATCCTTATACTTCTTTTTAACCTCGGCGCTAAAGCTGCTTCTCAAGGCACTCTTTTCCGTCTCTTCCATCGTCGTCCCGGAGAAGAGCTTGGCATAATCGGAAAAGGGGAACTTGCTATCAATGCAAAGTTTGCTGGTCTTGCCATTCACGGTGAAAACCAAATCGGCATCAGGCCGAACCTTCTCATCGCCTTTGGTGAAGCCGAGATCATCCTGAAGGTTGTAGTATTTGCCTTTACCGTTGGGGAACGTGTTCTCTAAGAGCATCGAAAGCTGGAGTTCGCCATAGGCCCCACGGGTCTGATTTCCCTGCAAAACCTGGTTCAAACTAGTCACATCGTCCTGCAAACTCTGCAGGTGTTTTTGGGCATCGTCGATTGCCCCGAGTTGCTTTTTGAGCTCACCCATCGTATCGGAGTTGCCTTTGAAACCATCCTGAAGCGATTTATTGACCCGGTCGTTGATATCTTTGAAATTGTCCTCGACCTTCTTATTCATCGCCGCCGTATTGTCGCTCAAACTCTTATTGATAACCGCCATCTGGTCGTTGACCGCTTTGGTGAGATTAAGTTGAAAGCCCTGCATCCGCTGATTGTCCTTTTCGGCTTGCTCATTGAAGGAACGCTGAAGCGAGGCCATCTGCTCCGCTGTCTTTTGTGAAATAACGAGGGGAATGCTTTCTTTGAGGACGCTGAGATTCCCGGCGAGAGTTTGGACGTCATTGTGGAGAGACTGTAAATTGACCTGAAGTACTTTGATTTGTTCGAGCTCAATCGACGAAGAATTTTCCACTTTGCTCCGCTTAATTAAGAAAACCAAAATGACAATTGCCAAAGCTAAAATCGCGACGCCAACGACAATTAGAGCAATTAATAATGAAGTATCCATCAGGTTATTTTTTCCTTACTTGTAAAGTTTAGCACAGAAAGCTACGCTCGCGTGGGATCAATAAAAATCAAGTCTTTAATTCATTCGTTTTTTCTCTTTAGAATGGAGTCCCGAAAAGGGAAGCTATGGAACGAGTTATCGCGGTCATTGACCTCAAGAGTTTTTATGCCTCGTGCGAGTGTGCCTGCCGCCACCTCGATATTTTCACAACCCCACTCGTCTGTTGCGATCCTTATCGCTCCGCCTCAAGCATCGTGATGTCAGCCACTCCCTATCTTAAAAAGAAATATGGGATTCCCAATGTCTGCCGCCGCCGCGATCTTCCCATCGTTCCTGACATGATCTATGCCGTTCCTCGGATGTCCTATTATCTTCAGGTGTCGGCAAAAGTGGTTTCGATCCTTCTCGACTATGTTGCGGCGGAAGATCTTCATATCTACTCAGTCGATGAATCCTTTCTCAATCTCGGTCCTTATCTCGATCTTTATCACTGCAGTCCCGAAGAATTAGTGGCTCGAATTCAAAAAGACATCAAGAAGAAACTAGGGCTTGTGGCCACCGCAGGAATCGGTCCCAACGTGTTTTTGGCAAAAATTGCTCTCGATAACGAAGGCAAAAAGAAGCCGCCTTTCATCGCTCACTGGGATTATGAGGATGTCCCAAATAAGCTCTGGACGATCAGTCCCATCACCAAAATCTGGAGCATCGCCACCGGCACCAGCGGCCACCTAGCTCGAATTGGAATTCGAAGCATCTATGAACTTGCCCACGCTTCCGATGCGCTGCTCCAAAAAGAATTCGGCATCATGGGCGAGCAACTCAAGAACTTGGCCAATGGGCGCGACGAAAGCGATATCACCATCAAGTACGCCCCAGAGAACGTCTCACTCTCTCTTGGCCAAACTTTACGGCGCGCTTATTACCCTTCTGAAGCCTTGCTTCTGCTTCGTGAAATGGTCGACGATTTATCAAACCGATTGAGATCTACAGGGTTTTTATGTGAAAAAGTCTCGGTCTGGGCTTCTTATGGCGGGCGGGAAACGTTTGGCAAGCAAATGGCTTTGCCCATCGCCACCGATGATACCAATTCGCTCTATGATGCCGCCAAAGCGGTTTTCTCTTACCGAGCTGAGCTCCCGATTCGGGGGTTGGGTTTGGCCTTTGGCAAACTCATCCACGCAAGCCGTGAACAAGGCTCCTTATTTCTCGCGGCCGAAGAGCGGCAAGAGAGACAGCGGCTTGACGCTTCGCTCAATGCAATCCGCTCCCGCTATGGCAAAAACAGTGTGCTCCGTTGCTCCTCACTTTTGCCGGGTTCAACGATTAAGACTCGACATGAACAGATTGGAGGACATAAGCAATGAAAAACCGTGGAATGATGAGGTGGCTGGCTTATAAATCTCTCAACCAACAAGCGGATTATTTGTCTGAAATGGCTTATGAACGAGGCAAGCAAACCCGGCCACTCCACTCAAATGAGGAAGCCGAAGAAATTAATGACCTCCTCATGAACTATCAGGGAGGTAGCGTTCTTTTGCGATATTACGATGATGGTTACACCCAAGAAATCACAGGGAGGATCACTAAAATTGATTCAATTTGCAAATCACTGACCATCGCCAATACCAAAGTAGCCTTTCGCGATATCGTTGAACTTCGCAATCTCAATTTTTAGTTCTTTCCCCATAAACCAACAGCCTCGCACGTTAATCGGGGGGCAAGGAACATTCGCTTATGAATGAGGAAAAGCTTGAAAAAGCTATGGCCGCTCTCCAAAGGGGAGATGGCGATGCCTTGGCGCTACCCGATAATTTCGCAACCATCCAAGCGGGAATCAAAAACCAGGGTTATTATCTTGTCGGCAATGAAATTCGTGGCACCGATTCGCAAGGCGTCTGGAGTAAGTCCAAAAAGATTCGTGATTATTTGATCGTCCACGCCAACGCTTTGGCCGAGACGCAAATCGCCTTATTAAAGAAGAAGGAAGCTCTCGTCAACGCGAACGCGATGCCTGATGGTTACGACCAAAAAGCCGGACGATGGCCATCGTGAACATGGTGATCCGGGCGGCGGGGATTGGCATGGGAGATTGGTAACGATGATTTCCATCCCAACGGCGATCACCGCGTTAACCTTTAAAAAATAGTGGTGGAAATGCTTAGAAAATCCCTAGTCTTTTTTAATATTCTCAGCAATTCGCACCCCTTTGATAGGTTTGTTAAAGGCAGTCCGTCTCGCTGACATCGCTCTTGTCATTGATGCCTGCGGCAAGAAGGACGCCTTTCTCGTAAGCGCCTCAAGCGAGACACCAGCATCGCGCATGCACTTGATGAATTCGAGAAGGTGATATCGCCATCATCGTAATAATGGATCCCGCTTGATCGCGGGGGGCGTCTTCGCTCATTGCGAATTTCTTTGCCACCTCAGCGATGCTCAGAGCGTTTTGAGCCATGTTTGAATTTCCTTCTCGCTTTCTTCAACCAAATGTCCGCGGAGAGCTAAGCCATTCTTAATGCTTGCGCCTGGACAGACATTTTGCAGGTCTTTAACGCCATGGCCAAAACCAGAACCTTCCGAGGTGTTAAAGGGGATGACGATCTTGCCCTGAAAGTTGTTGGCTTCGAGAAAGGTGAAAATCGGCATCGGCAACGTCCCACACCACGTCGGATAGCCAATAAAAATGATGTCATAGGCATCGACTTTTTTCAGTTCGACAAGTTCAGGCCGAACTTTGCTTTGAAGTTCCAATTTTGCAGCATCGCAGCAGGCGTAGTAACCATCCGGATAATCTTTCTTCGCCACGATTGGATAAAGATCGCCCCCGGTCGTTTTTTGAATAAGAACGGCCATCTTCTCGGTGTTGCCCACCTTAAGCGATTGGAGATCCTTAATCCACCAGTTTTCCCCCCGCTTGGAGAAATAGGCAATCAAAACCTTTTTCCCTGCAAAATCCATCTCTTTTCCCTCCAGTTACCGTTGTAGGTCCTAAAGTTAACTCCAGTCAAGCGCAAAAAGAAAAGGCATTGCTGCCCTCTCTATTTTCTTTAGAACGCCCAAGTTCCGTTATGGAAAAGGACGGTTTCTTTCCCATCAAAGGATGTACCGACGATTTCGAGGTCGGCGGTGCCAATCATGAAGTCGACGTGGGAGAGTGATTTATTGATGCCAAACGCATGGAGTTGTTCTTCCGTATACTTCTCGAAATTCGGATAGAGATCGGTAAAGCCTCGGCCCAATGCCAAGTGGCAGCAGGCATTTTCATCATAGAGGGTGTTATAGAAGAGGAGGCCGGTCTGATTGATGGGCGAATCGAACGGAACGAGGGCGCATTCGCCCAAGTAAGCGGAGCCTTCATCGAGGGCCAAGATACTTTCTAAGGCAGCGAGTCCCTTCTCCGCCTTGACTTCAACGGCCTTGCCTTCATGGAAACGGATCGAGAAATTATCGATCAATTGCCCTTGATAAGCTAACGGCTTCGACGCATAAACGATGCCTTCGGCCTGACCCCGCATCGGCGAAGTGAAGCACTCCTCCGAAGGAATGTTTGGTTGGAAGAACGTGCCTTGAATCGTCTTTTCTCCCCCGCCAAGGAAAATGACGTCGGGAATAAGACCGACCGTTAAATCCGTACCGTTATTCGCTTTATAGTGGAGCGAATTCAGATGGAGCGAATTCAGATGGGCACAACGCGCCTTCAAATCCTTTTCGTGTTCATCCCACCGCTTCTCGCCTTCGCCATCTTCGGAGCGAGCCGTCTTGAGAATGGCTGCCCACAATTTCTCAATCGCCGTTTTCTCAGGGAGATTCGGGAAAACTTTCTTAGCCCATTTCGCGCTTGGGGCGCCAGCGATGCACCACTGATATTTATTCTCGCGAGCTTCAATGTATTGGGCGCTAGTCTGATAACGAGCCGCTCTCACCGCGGCGACTTTCTTGGCATCGACTCCCTTTAATCCATCCGGGTCATCGCCATCGATCCAAATCAAAATCGGCAGCAAATCCGTCGCGAATTGTTGAAATCCGATTTCCGGAGCAATCATTTTACCTAAAGCCCCCGTCGTCGCATAATGGTAGCCGATTTGATCCGTCACCGCCGATTGCCATTCATAGACAACCCGACTGGCACCCGCCTTGTAACATTCCTCCGCCACCTGAGCGGCAAAATCTTCCAAAGCCACATTGACCCGAATGACGACATACTGACCTTTTTGGATGTTGGCCCCGACTCGAGCAATGAGTTTGGCGTATTTTTGGAGCAGTTCTTTCTTCATAGTGAATTTTTCCCTTGCCTCTTATCTCGCGATTATTGTAAGCAATTCTCCTCTTTTTTACACCAAACGTTTTTTGTCTAGATGCTATTCGAAATGAAATTGATTAGAATAAGTCGACAAGAGGTAATCCTTATGGAAGAAGAAAAGAAAGAGCAACCCGAGCAAGGGCAATCCGTCAAGAAAACAAAAAAGCCAATCGACCTTAGCAAAGGCGGTCTTTTGTGGACCATTTGGCATTTCGTTGAAGGCGTTCTTCTCATTACGGGTGGCATTTTAGCCATCGCGTATTCGGACAATGATGAAATTCAAAAAATCATCTATCCGGTCGTTGGCGGTTTCTTGATTTTGGGCGGTTTCTTGAAAATCCTCTCCAATTTCTTGCCAGTTCTCGCCACGAACGACTATGAAGTTGAGGTCAAATTGAAGGCGAAAAAGGCCATGGCTTACGATATGGTGATCGGCGGCAGCTTCGAACTCGCTCTCGGTGTCACCCTCTGCGTCATCTACGCTTCGCAGCAAAGCGCCATCGCGACTATTACCTTATTCTTAAGCACTTTCATTGCCATCATCTTGATGGTCGCGGGTGCCTCACTCCTTCTCTTCGCCATCGGCTTCATCGTTGCAAAACTTTATAAACTCTATATGCCGATTCTGGAGATCGTCTTGGGCTTGGCGCTCATTGCTTTGGGCGTCGTTGTCGTCATCTACATGAAGAATGAAGAAGTCTTTAACCGGGTTGTTCTCATCATCGTTGGCGTCATTCTCGTCCTCGGTGGTTTGGGCATGCTTGTTGACACCATCGCCACCATCCGGGCAGCCAACGCCTTAAAAAAGGCCGCTAAAGAAGGCACCGCTCCTGCCGCAGGAGAAGCCGGGACGACCACCATCAGCGTGACCGAAGTCGATTTCTCGACCGAAGATGGCAAGAAAGCAGCCCCAAAAAACAAGCCGACTGACGATAAGAAATAAAATTCGTTGAAACGAAACAAAAGGGTTTGGAGAAATCCAAACCCTTTTTGCATAGGATTTCAGTTGTACTTGTCGGCGCCCGTAAGCGCAAGGAAGCGCGGAAGAGAGACACACCAGTCGCAAAAAACGCGCCACTCCTGAAGCTTGTGGTTATGGCGTTGGATGTACATCGTCTTGAGTTGCTGATAGTTGGTCACCATCGTCGCAGCGAGACAGAAGCCTTCGGGCAAGGAAGCGACGAGAACGCGCCACTTAGCCTTTTGCTCGACTTTGTGGGCATCGTCATCGGGGATCGCGTTATACTCGGCGATCAATTCCTTCATCCGTTCAAGAATCTTCGGATCGGTCTCCTCGACGCATTGAGCCGCCACATCGAACTTGAGGAGGCAGTGCATCGTTGATTCGCTCGAAACGAACTCGAACCAATGGTACCGCTGAGCTTCTTTCCACCAATATAACGGCGCGCAGACATCGAGTTGAACCGTGATGCCTTTGAGATAGTTGTCATGGCCTTCGCCGTTGTGGCAGCTGCCCAGTTTCTCCGCCCGCAGGAAATCTTTGTCATTCGTTTCGGAAGTGTCGATGACGACCCGCATCGGATTGCCCGACGCTTTGACGGCTCTTTCAAGCCCATAGACATAGGAATTCGAAACCGAGAAATTCATTTGCTCGCCTCCAATAAGTTTTCGAGTAAGGCCAAACGGGTCAATAAACCAACGCCACCGGGAACTGGGGTCTGTCGTTCGACCGGAAGATTGGGAACGCAATCGCCGTGCAAGTGACCATCTTCCCCGCGATTGATGCCCACATCAACAATCCAGCAGGTGGGTTTGAAGCGATAGGAGGCATCAATCATGCCTTCTTTGCCGATCGCCACAACCACCAAATCGGCATGGGCTAAATAGAAACACTTATCTTCTTCGCTGGTCTTGCTGTGGAGCATCGTCACGTTGCAATCGCGAGCCAAGAGCATCTTAGCCATCGGCTTGCCAACAATCGCGCTCCGGCCAATCACGACGGCGTTCTTGCCGCGGAAGGCAAATCCTTCGGCAGAAAGATAATCGCAGATACCTTTCGGCGTGCAGCACTCAAAAGGCGAAATCGGGGAAAAACCATCAACGTCTTTTTCCGGAGCCACCGCTCGGTGAATCGCCTGATCGGAGATATGCTTCGGAACCGGAAGCTGAACAAGAATGCCATCGATTTCGGGGTTTTCGTTGTAGCGTTTGATTAAGGCCAATAATTCGTCTTGGCTCACCGACTCCTCCAGGTGAGTGTCGATGGCTTTGAAACCGACTTCGGCAGCATCTTTCATCTTGCCGCGGACATACGATTCGCTGGCGGGGTTATTGCCGACAACAATGATGGCCAGCGTCGGAACTTTCTTCGCGGAGAGAACCGCTTTTTTCAGCGCCTCCTTTCGCTCAGAAACATAGGTTTTGATATCCATACTTTTTACCCTTATTTCGCTGTCTAAAGATAGCATTAAGAAACTGCGAATTCACTAGCGAAAAAGAAAACCGAAGCAAATGCTTCGGCTCTATCGTCAAAGAAATGAATTTTATAAGAGATAGAAGAGGGCAACGATGGCCGAAGCCGAACTGGAGGAAGAACCGCTCGAACTCGAATGGTTGGTGTAGACCATGATAAGCAAGGCGAGGAACAAGAAGAGAACCGCGAAACCAAAGGTTAACCACGAGACGACCTTTTCGGAGCCGCGTTCCTTCGTTTTCACAAAGACGTTTAAACCACCGCCGGTGATGGCGCCAGAAGCACCTTCCGATTTGCCACCCTGCAAAAGCGAAAGCACGATGACGATCAGCGCGATGATGATAAAGATGATGTCATACCATTTCATGAACCGTAAACTCCACGCTCAAAAAGCGCCTATTAACTTTAATCTAGTTCGTGTCAATTGGCAACGAAAGAATTACGAGGCGAAAAAAGAAAAGCATCTTCATGGCTTACTAAAAGTAAGAAGGTTCATTTTAGCCTAGGCTTGGCTCCAAGACAGCCAAGGTGGAAATTTTCGTTTCAGGATAGTCTGGGTATTCATGGTTTCGTTCAAGCAAAATCCCTGCAATTCCTCCGTTCTTTGCGGTCAAAGGGTCTTGCAAAGAATCGCCAATATAGACCAAATCCGCCGAAGAAAGAGAAGGCAGATGTTTCTTTGCTTCGAAAATGGGGTCGCCTGAAGGCTTCGGCTGACGTTTCGACGAATAACCGACGACAAAAGCGAATTCTTGGGTGAGATGAAACTGTTCAAGGACCAAAGCAATATGTTTTTCATTATTGCCGCTTACGATGGCGGTGGTTTTTCCGGCGTCATGGAGAGCCTTTAACGCAGGGACCACATCGTCATAAATCACGATTCGGGCAATGTTTTCGGGGAAGTCGATCGATTCTTGGACGCCACGAAGGACTTTTTGGCGCTTAAGCGGATCGAAGATCTTGAGCCGATTGAGCGTTTCTTCTAACGACATGTGCATGAAGACGGCGACTTGCTCCCGCGTGCAATCGTAGCCAATTTGCTCAAAGGCATAATGATAAACGTAAGTGAGCGATTCGTAGGTATCAAAAAGGGTGCCATCGAAATCGAAGAAATAGGCTTGATAGGGTTTCATTTGCTTAATCCTGCTTTCATTTCGAGGATGATATCACGGAGTTCGGCTGCCCGTTCAAAATCATAGGCTTTGGCGGCTTGCCGCATCTCCTTCTCTAAAGAAGAAATCTGCTGCTCGGTCTCGCTCCGCGAGGCTTTGGCAGAGTTATTTATGAGCTTATCCACTTCTTTCTCGGAGTTCGAAAGCGGCGGTCGAATCTCTTTGATGATCGTGGCCGGGATGATGCCGTATTTCTCGTTATAGGCCTCTTGGATTGAACGGCGCCGATTGGTCTCGTCGATGCATTCCTTCATCGAATGGGTGATAGTGTCGGCATACATGATGACTTTGCCATGGACGTTGCGGGCGGCTCGGCCCGTCACCTGAATAAGCGAGGTCGTCGAACGGAGGAAGCCTTCCTTGTCTGCATCGAGAATGCCAATCAAAGAAACCTCGGGAATATCGAGGCCTTCGCGGAGAAGGTTGATGCCGACAAGGACATCGTATTTGCCTTTGCGAAGTTGATAGATGATTTCGGTTCTTTCGAGGGTTTTCGTCTCGTTATGGAGGTAGGTGACTTTAATCCCCTGTCCTTTGAGATACGACGTCAAATCTTCAGCCATTTTAATCGTCAAAGTGACAATCATCACCCGTTCGTTGGCGGCGATTCGCTTTTGAATCTCTTGCATCAAATCATCGATTTGGCCAAGCGGCTTCCGCACCTCGATGATCGGATCAAGAAGGCCGGTTGGACGAATGATCTGCTCCGCAACGTCGTGGCCGCACTTATCGAGTTCGTAATCGCCCGGAGTCGCTGAAGTGCAGACAACGCTCGAGGGCATCAAAGCCTCAAATTCCGTGAAGTTCAGCGGTCGGTTATCGAGAGCTGAGGGTAAACGAAAGCCATAGTCCACTAAGGTGAGTTTGCGGCTCCGATCGCCATTGTACATTCCCTTCAACTGAGGGAAAGTGGCGTGCGATTCATCGACGAGAAGCAAGAAATCCTTCGGGAAATAATCCATCAATGTCCACGGACGCTGGCCTGGAAGACGTTTATCGATGTGGCGCGAATAATTTTCAATGCCAGGGCACATTCCGAATTCCTGGAGGGATTCCATGTCCTGCCTCGTCCGCAGATCGAGCCGTTCCGCTTCGAGAAGCTTGCCTTCTTTACGAAAATAGGCAAGCCGCTCTTCAAGTTCCGCGGCGATGCTGGTGCAGGCTTCCTGAATCCGCTTCTTGCTCGAAGCATGATCGTAGGCTGGATAGATCGGATAGGTTTTATAGGAATGGCGAATTTCGCCATTGAGGCGATCGACTTCACTGATGGCTTCGACTTCGTCGCCAAAGCAATCGATGCGAACATAGTAGTCGTTGCTGATGAGCGGGGCGATATCGATGATGTCGCCATGGACGCGGAAAGTGCCAGGATTGAGATCGAGATTATTGCGGGTGTATTGGCTTTCGATGAGACGCTCAAAAAGCCGTTTGCGATTTAAGGTTTCGCCAACCCGGATCTCAAAAAGAAGCCCACGATATTCTTCCGGGTCCGAGAGACCGTAGATTGCCGCGACGGAGGCCACCACGATCGTATCGCGCCTTTCGAGAACGGAATTGACCGCGCTCGTGCGGAGCATTTCGATCTCATCATTCATCACCGCGTTCTTTTCGATATAGGTATCGGTCTTGGGGACATAGGCCTCTGGCTGGTAGAAATCGAAGTTCGAGACGAAATACTCGACTCGATTCTCGGGAAAAAACTCTTTGAATTCGCCATAAAGCTGCGAGGCCAAAGTTTTGTTATGAACCAAAACCAGGGTTGGCCGATTCAGCGCCGCGACGACATTGGCGTCCGTGAAGGTCTTGCCCGTACCAGTTGCGCCTAAAATGACCTGAATTTGTTTGCCCTCTTCAACGCCTTTCAAAATCTTGGCAATCGCCTCAGGTTGATCGCCCGTCGGCTTGTAAGAGGAGACAAGTTTAAAGGAGTGGGAAGTATCCACTAGGAGGCTCCTTTGCCGTCTTTGGAGACGCTTTCGCCGGCACGCTTCGTTTGAGTCGCTTCGGCTTTAACTTCACTTTTAGCAGAATTTTTTTCGATGCTTTTTGACGGAACCGCTACTGCTACTATGGAAGTTCCCTCTTTAGGAGTTTCTTTTTTCCCAATCGAAGAACCGGCCTTTTGCTTAGAAGCATTGGCTTTTTGCAGGGATTTCTGCTTTTTTGAACGCGCTTTGGCTTCCTCTTCCATTCGCTTGGCATCGTACTGAGCCTCGTGGTTTTGGTTCCGGTGTAAGCCTGGTTTCTTCGGGACGATGAAAGGCTCGAAGCCCTCACCGTTGATAGTCTTGGCTTGGGTAAAACTCACGAAGGCCTTCGGATCGATCTCAGCGATCTTGCTCCGGAGTTCGGCCGTTTCCACCTGGTAGATGACGACACGAATCATCTTGCGTTTCTCACCGGTGTAACCGCCGATCGTATCAATGACGGTCGTCGCATGGTCCATATCTTTATGAATATAATCCTGAATGTCTTCGTAATGATCGCTCAAAATATCGACGATAACGAAGGTGTCCGCATTGACATAGATGTACTGGACTGCGATGGCGCAGGCTAAGGCGGCCAAGATGCCAATCAAGCCTTGGACCGCGTCTCTCATACAAATCATACCGATCAGAATCAAGGAAGCGTCGATGATGAAGCCGGAGACATCCTGTTTCATCTCGCTGTATTTCGCGATAATGAAACTGACGATATCGAAGCCACCAGTTGAGCCGTTACCCAAATAAGAGATGGCGACGCCGGCACCCGCGAGAGCGCCGCCGAAGATGCCCGCCAGCATAAGTTCGGCCGTTTTCATTTTCCCGTCAGTACCTAGACTATCGAAAAGGGCATCGAGGCCCAAAACGCCGCCGATGTTGAAACGAAAAAGCAAGGCATAGATTAAAGGATAAGTGATGGAAGCCACCAAGGTATTGAGCGAGAATTTCTTGCCTAAGGTGAACCAACCAATCACCCAGAGGATGACCTGAACGAAAGTGACGACAATGTCGTTGATGCTTGGCAAACCAAAGAGCCAAGCCGGTCCTTTCGCATAGTAAAATTGCGCAATGATGCCAACCGAGACCACGCCGCCAGAAATAATGTTGCCTGGCGTAAGGAAAGCGGCGTCGGCAAACGCCAAAATCGAACAGCCGAGAATCACAAACAGAATATTCTTAATCTCGCTTAAAATCGTTGATTTCGAAATTTTACGCCTGAGTTCCATGCCCATTTTTAGCCTCCATCTCAAGATAAGCGAAGATGAAGGGATCAACTTCGCCGTCCATGACGCCCGCGACATCCGCGGTCTCATAGTCGGTTCGGTGGTCTTTGACCAAGGTGTAAGGACAAAAAACGTAACTTCGAATCTGGCTTCCCCACTCAATGTTTTTCTGCTCGCCGATGATGGACTTCATTTTCGCGTCCCTCTCTTCGAGTTTCTTCTGCATGAGTTTATCCGCCAACATTTCCATACAAGTGGCTTTATTCATCAACTGGCTTCTCTCGATTTCGCACTGAACGACAATGCCGGTGGGAAGGTGCGTGATTCTCACGGCCGAGGAGACTTTGTTGACGTTTTGACCACCGGCGCCTCCGCTGCGGAAGGTGTCGACTTTCAAATCTTTAGGATCGATCGCCACGTCAGAGACGCTCCCAAATTCGGGTACGACGTTGACGGAAGCGAACGACGTATGGCGACGTGCATTGGAGTCAAAAGGGGAAATGCGGACCAAGCGGTGAACGCCTTTCTCTCCTTTCAACAAACCATACGCATCATGACCGGATACTTTGACGACCGCACTCTTGAGACCGGCTTCTTCGCCAGCCTCGTAAGCGAGGACCTGCCAAGCGAAGCCATGGCGCTCAGCCCAGCGTCCGTACATGCGCAGAAGCATGTCGGCCCAGTCTTGCGCTTCGGTCCCCCCGGCACCAGGATGGATTTCCAAAGTGGCATTGAGGTCATCGTACTCTCCTGAAAAGAGGAGGGTATTGCGGAGATTTTGAATATTGGCGTTAAGTTCGGTTTCGGTGGTTTCGATCAAAGAACACATCTCTTTGTCATCCGAATCCGTCGAAGCGAGCAGATCGCTGACGTCTTGAAAGTCTCGTTTAACCTTCGCATAAGAATCAACTTTATTCTTTGCGTCTTTTAACTTATTCACAACGACTAAGGCGGACCGCTGGTCAGACCAAAAACCTTCGCGGTTCTGCTCAGCTTCTAAATCGGCAATTTGGGCGGTCAGTTTCGGGAGGTCAAAGAGAATCACCGAGCTGTCGCACAAGCTCGCCCAAGCTTTGGGTGTCTTGTTTTAATTCCACTAGCTCTTTCATGTATTCCCTTATTTCACTCCCTGTTTGTCCTTGTCGGGGACATTCTCTGCATCCGGCGTTGACGCGGTCTTTGGCTGGGCAGGCTTACTCGCGGGCGGCACCGCCTCAGACGGCACTTCCGGTTTGGAAGTTTCTTTCGGCGAGACGGCCGTATTACTAACGACTTTTCCTTCATTTGCCGACAAAGGTTTGGCTTGATCATCGACCACGACAGGTCTCGGCGGCTCCATTTCGGGAGCCTTCGGAACAAGGCGGACGTTCAGGAGGTTGAAGGCGGTGTCAACGGCAACACGCTCATTCATTTCTTTGAAGAGATCGTATCCTTCGTTAACATAATCCTGCAACGGATTGGTTTGGGCGTAACTGCGGAGAGAAATGCCTTCACGAAGGTGCGACATCGTATCAATGTGCCCCTGCCAGTTGTGGTCGATCACATGGAGAGCGATCTGCCGCTCGACCATATCGGCATCGGCCGCCGGCCAAGTCTTCCGTTTCTCGAGATAATTAGCGTAGAGAAGTTCGCCCAAGTCTTCGCCCGCTTCTTCAATCGGAGCGCCATCGTAGGCACTCGCGTTGATTTCGCCTTCCGGAAGGAAGCGCGGCTCGACAAGTTTCGTAAGTTGCTCGCCCGAAACAAGACCTTCGGCGCTGTTGGCATCAACGGCCTTCTTGGCTAAGTAACCGCCGCAAGATTTATAGAAGTCATGAATCAAATTGACGATATCTTCGGCCATTAAGATAGCATCGCGTTTCTTGTAAATGATATCTCGCTGCTTGGCCAAAACGTCATCGTAGTCTTTGAGGTTCTTACGAATATCGAAGTTCTTGCCTTCAATTTGCTTTTGGGCATTGGTGACAGCATTCGAAAGCATGCGGTTCTCATAGGAGTCATTCTGCAAATTCTCAGTGAAAAGTTTGCGGACGTTATCCGGGGCAAACCGCCGCATAAGTTCATCGTCGAACGAAACAAAGAAACGGGAGTAACCCGGATCGCCTTGACGACCCGAACGGCCGCGTAACTGGTTATCGATACGGCGAGATTCATGACGCTCAGTGCCAAAAACGCAAAGACCGCCGAGGGCCACCACACCCGGCCCGAGTTTAATATCGGTGCCACGGCCAGCCATGTTAGTAGCGAGGGTAACAGCGCCCTGTTCGCCAGCATGGGAGATAATCTCAGCCTCGCGCGCCTGATTTTTAGCGTTCAAAACTTCATGCGGAACTCCAGCTTTATCGAGTAAAGCGGAGATTTCTTCGTTGGATTCGACCGAGACGGTGCCAATCAAAACTGGCTGGCCCTTCTCATGGCGTTCTTTAACCGCGCCGACAAGGGCGACCAATTTGGCATCATGAGTAGCAAAAATCAAATCATCGTCGTCCTTACGAACGACAGGACGGTTGGTCGGAACGCAGATGACCTTCATGTTATAAATCGTCTCGAATTCCTCTTCCTCAGTCTTGGCGGTGCCCGTCATACCCGAAAGTTTCTTGTAAAGACGGAAGAAGTTTTGATAAGTGATGGTAGCTAAAACCACAGTCTCCTGTTTGATTTCGACGCCTTCCTTGGCTTGGATTGCCTGCTGGAGGCCATCGTTGTATTCCCGGCCCGGCATGATACGGCCAGTGAACTGATCAATCAATTGAATCGCGTGATCTTTGTCCACCATGTACTCGACATCGCGGGTCATGATGTAGTTGGCTTTTAAAGCTTGGTGAATCCGGTGAACCAAATCTTGGTTTTCGGGATCGTAGAGATTGCGGATGCCGAACATCAACTCCGCTTTGTCGTTGCCATCTTCGGTCAACGAGCAGGCTTTATCTTTGATATCAATCGTGAAATCTTTGTCTTTCCGAAGCGATTTGACGAAGCGATCGGCCACCTGATATTGCGAAGCAGCAGCCCGGTTGCCACCGGAAATAATGAGCGGGGTCCGCGATTCATCGATCAAGATGGAGTCGGCTTCATCAACAATAGTGAATTCGAGGCCGCGGAGAACGCGCCCTTCAAGGCCTGGGGCCATGTTATCACGGAGATAATCGAAGCCAAGTTCGGAGTTGGTCGTGTAAGTGATGTCGCAAGCGTAAGCGGCTTTCTTTTCTTCGGTCGATTCTTTGGCTAAGTTGCAGCCGACGGTGAGGCCGAGCCAACGATAAATCTCGCCCATCCAGTTAGCGTCGCGTTGGGCCAAGTACTCATTGACGGTGACGACGTGGACGCCTTTGCCCATCAAGGCGTTGAGATAGACCGCCATCGTCGCGGTAAGAGTCTTGCCTTCGCCGGTCTTCATTTCGGCGATATCGCCATTGTTGAGAACGAGGGCGCCAATAATCTGGACTTTGAATGGTTTTTGTTTCAAGACACGCCAAGCGGCCTCTCGAGCAACCGCCATCGCTTCGACTTTGATTTCTTCAAGCGGGACGCCATCGGCCAATTTCTTTTTGAATTCAGGGGTCTTCGCTTTAAGTTCATCATCACTGAGAGCCGAAATCGTCGGCTCCAAAGCAATCACCTTATCGGCTTCGCGGGCGTACTTGTTCAATTCTCTTTGTTCGAGATGGAATATTCTTTCAATAATGCTGGCCACAATAATCTCCTAAAACTGCGCTTAAAGATAATACCATTACCATAGATGGTAAGCAATGAAACCCGACAATTTGACCCACAATTTTCTTTTCGTTTTTGCCTCCTATTTTCCATTATCTTCACAAAATCTCACTCTTTTTGCTTTTTTGATTCTCTTTTTGGAAGAGGAAGCCTCGGTTTAGTTGGGTTGAATCTTAACGGCCTCGCGCCCACTTCTCTGGGGTGTAGCCCATCACTAAAATCTTCAGTTTTTTTGGCTGATGAGGCAGTAAAAGTTCACAACAAGCCTTCGCAGTTGAACCAGTGGTAAGGAGATCATCGACAAAAAGAATCTTTTTCCCGACGATCGAAACCCGTTCATCATAGCGAAGATGTTCGCCGATGTTCTTTCGCTCTTCCAAGTGGAGATTCGCTTGCTTAACGTCATCGACTTTGACAAGCGGATGAAGGATTGCTAATTTAAGCGGCGCGAACATCAACTCGACATGGTTAAAGCCCCGCGCTTCGTTTTTGGAAGCAAATGATGGCGCGGGAACCAGGGTGTAGCCCCAATACATCGCCCGGAGAAGCGGGGCTTGACTCCCCAAGAAAATCGGAGCAAGTTCAATGTCGGCACAGCCTTTGAATTGATAAAGCAGACTCCGGATTTTCTCGTTGTAGAGATAAAGGGCATGCACCGGGATTTGATGCTTGTTCCACTTAAGTTCCCAGCGCATCATCCGCGAGTCCATCTCGCGAAAACACGAATCGCATAAGGGAACGGGATCACAAAAAAGCGTGCGCCACGAAGGGGCAGACATCACTTTGAAACAAACCTTACAAAAAGGTATTGCAGAAGGTGATTTCTTTGATGGCATTATGCATTTCCTCCGTCGGTTTTTCCGCTAAAAAAGTGACCATGCCGTCCGGGGCATCGCTTTTGCGACCGACCCGGCCGGCGATTTGAATCAAAGTGGAGCTGGAATAGATTTTCCGATCGTCGGCGCCAGCGACGATTACCTGAAGATTGCTGATCGTCACGCCTCGCTCTAAGACCGAGGTGGTAATGAGATAGCGATACGCCCCTTTTTTGAAAGCATTGATAATCTCTTCGCGACCCACTCTTTTTGAGTGGACATAATTGCCATCCTGAACAAAAAAAGCGATTAGCGAATAGAGTTCTTCCGTTGCGGCGATCGTGGGTGAAAAAACAAAACAAGGCCTGTTTTGCTGGCGATATCGCTTCAAAAGACGAACCACTTCAAGCGATTGGAGAAAAGAGGGACGCACAAGAATTTTTGGAACAGGAATCGGATGTTTATGAAAACGAGTCCTCAGTTCGAGGACCTCGTGGCACGGCTCGCGAAACTCTTTCAGCATCTCTTTTGATGGCGTGGCCGACATCATGACGCAATGCCCGCGAAGCGAAGCGTGATACAGCGCGATCAAGAGACCGTTATCTTTAAAAGGAAAGGCATCGATTTCGTCCATGACCAAGAGATCAAAATACCGGGAATAACGATAGAGCTGATGGGTGGTAAGAATGATAATATCTCCTTCGAGAGCGTAGGCATGCTCGCCATAAACAGCCACCACTTTATTGAGAGGAAACGCTTCTTTTATCCGCCAATAAAGTTCAATCACAACATCCCGACGTGGTAGGGCAAAGCCGACTTGGTGGCCCTGGCGTAACGCTTGCTCGATGACGCCATAGCTCAACTCAGTCTTGCCCGCTCCACAGACGGCGTAGACCAACGTATCAACCCCGCGAAGATAATTGCTCACGATTCTCCGGGAGAGTTGTTTTTGCTCCCCCGAGAGGTCGTAATGCAGCTTCAACTCGACGGTTTTGGGGCTCGAGGGGAGGCTAGCTGCCTTCGTTCCAATAAACGAAATGCACTTGCGACAATAAGGACGCCCGTTCCGCATGCCGATGTACTTCGGATCCTGGTTCCCACAACGGGGGCAAATAAAACTCTCCTCAATTCCCATCATTTTATATAGACAAGAAAAAGCCAAACGTGCCCTTTTGGAATTGTAAAATTTAAAGAAACACAAAAAGAGCCAAGATCATCCTTGGCTTCTTTTACTCGATGAAAACTACTTTTCGATGTCTTTCATCTCGTTGACGCGCCGCTCGTGCCGCCCACCTAAAAATCCGGTCGAGAGGAAGACGTCAAGGCGCCGAAGCGCATCGGGGATCGCCATCGTCCGGCCCCCAAAGGCAATCATATTGGCGTCGTTATGGGCCCGGATATCCTCGGCGGTCGAGTCGCTATAGGCGATCCCGCAGCGGGCCCCCTTGATCTTGTTCGCCGTCATGCAAATTCCTTCGCCATTTCCGCACACCACCACCCCATATCGGGCCTTGCCTGAAGCTACATCTTTGGCCGCCGCCGCTCCGAATAAAGGGTAATCGGCCGGCTCTTCGCTATGCGTTCCTTCGTCCAGCACCTCGTAACCTTTTTCCATCAAATGCTTCTTGATTGCCTCTTTCATCTCGAATCCAGCGTGGTCGCTTCCTAAGGCGATTTTCATTTGCTTTCCCTCCATGTTTTTTCCAAATCCTCAAACGGAATCTTGCCCTGACGGACGAGCTTGATATTCTCCTCATCCGTCAAATCAACGATGGTGCTCGCCAAAAACGAGGTGCATTTGCCCTCGACGATCCCACCGACTAAGCCATCAAAAATCGGCAACACTTCTTCATACGACGTCGACGTTGGCTGGCCGGAAATATTCGCCGAAGTCACCAAGCAGGGTTTCCCGACCTTGGCAATCAGCTTCTGAACATAAGGCGAATCGGGAACCCGAATACCGATGATACCCGTTCCCAAAGTCACGTGAGTGGGCAAATCTTTTTTGGCGTGAACTAATACCGTCAGTTCACCCGGTAAGAACTTCGCCATCACTGCGCGGGCTTTCTCGTCCACATCGATGTAGCAATACGCTTGTTCAAGCGAAGAGCACATGAGGGCGAACGGCTTCGAAGGCGGCCGTTTTTTCACCTCGACGAGGTGAGTGAAAGCCGTCTCGGAATCATAGACGACCCCAATGCCATAAACCGTCTCGGTCGGAAAGACGAGAATTTCGCCATTCTGCAGGATTTTTGCAGCGATATCGATGTCTTCTTCACTTAATTTTTCCATGCTTTTCTCCTTTATTTAAGGTAGATAAATAGGAAGCGAGTCAATCCATTTAGGTCGGCGACGAATTCATATTCGCAATCGCTCAGATAGCGTTTCATAAGCGCGATGAGGTAATCCACAAGATCTGGCGAGATCTCAAAGGCCATATATAATGTACCCCTTTTAACCGCCTTGTAGTCACGAAATATCGCCTCGTAGAGCGAATTTTCCTTATCGAGCCAAAGGGCGGTTGCCGGTTCATAGTTGCGGACAGAAAGTTGGGCATCCGCCTTCGAAAGGATGTAGGGCGGATTTGTGACGATGATGTCGAGATTGAGGCGAGCGTCGATAAATGGTTTGAGCCCATCGCCTTCGTAAACGTCGACTTGGGCCCCCGTCGAAGCGAAGTTCTTTTTGGCTACGTTCAAAGCGGCGGGCGAAAGATCGCTCGCGCACATTAGCCAATTCGGAAAAGCATCTTTTAGGGCAATCGCAATCGCCCCGCTGCCTGTCCCGATGTCGGCACAGACCAAATAATTCCGCGGGTCGTAATAATCGCCGATTTTCTCGGTGACTTTTGCCACCAGTTCTTCGGTTTCGCTCCGCGGGATCAAAACAGAGGGGTCCACATAAAGATGATGGCCAAGAAAATCGGCTTGGTTGATGATGTACTCGACTGGCTCCTCTTTCTTGAGTCGTTCAATCTGTTCAAGGAACAACGCATAATGGTGCATTTCCTTATCCTTATTAATAAGGACGTCCATCTGCTCCTTATAGCCTTCGTCATGCATTGCTAAAAGCCGGAGATCCAAGGCCAAAATGCCATAGGGTTTCAGCTCCGCAGTCGCCTGTTTGATTGCCTCATTAATGCTCGGCATGCTCTTCCTCGAGAATTTTCTGCTCTTGGTCGTAATGGATTAAGGCTTCGATAACGGGTTCGAGCTCGCCTTCCATCACCCGGTCAAGGGTGTTGGTGGTGAAGCCAATTCGGTGATCGGTGACCCGGTTCTGCGGATAATTATAAGTCCGGATCTTCTCGCTTCGTTCACCGGTGCCCACTTTAAGCTTGCGTTCCGAGTCGCGGGCCTCATCTTGCTGCGATTGGTAATAGTCCTGGACCTTGGCCCGGATCATCTGCATACAAATCTCTTTGTTTTGGAGTTGGGCCTTCTCGGTTTGGCAACTGACGACGATGCCCGTCGGGATGTGGGTGATTCGAACCGCTGATTCGGTCTTGTTGACATTCTGACCACCGGCCCCTTGCGAACGATAAGTGTCGATCTTAAGATCGGCGGGGTTAATTTTGATATCGAGTTCTTCGGCTTCGGGCATCACAAGAACGGTCGCGGTCGAGGTGTGAATACGGCCGGCCGCTTCAGTCTTCGGCACCCGCTGAACTCGATGGGCGCCGCTTTCGAATTTAAGTTTGGAGTAGACGTTTTCGCCTTTGACCATGAACGAGACGTAAGAATAGCCGCCAGCCGCCCCTTCTTCGCCATCAACGTATTGGATTTGCCAGCCTTGGGATTCGGCGTATTTGGTGTACATTCTCAGCAAATCACCAGCGAAAATATTGGCTTCGTCGCCCCCGACGGCTCCGCGGATTTCCACGATGATATTTTTCTTGTCGTTCGGATCAACCGGGATCAATTCTTTTTTGAGGGTCGCTTCAAGTTCGGCCATCTCCGCTTCGATTTTCTTCCGCTCTTCCTTCATCATTTCGACCATCTCGGAATCCGAGCCGTTGATGATTTCGATTGCATCTTTCAGATCGCTTTCGAGTTTAAGGTAACGGATATATTGGTCGTTCTCATCTTCGAGCGAGGCCCGTTCCTTCGAAAGAGAGGTCAGCCTCGGAATATCGTTATTCAACGCGGGATCGGCCAACAGGCTTTCCAGTTCGGCGAATCTTTTTTTGACCGTTTCCAAGCGGCCGCGCATGCTCTCTTCCATAAGTTACCTCGGTGCGCACGGATTATACCACGGAAGGGTAGTCCCTTCATAGGCGCGAAAGAGCACATTCTCACTAGTGAGAAGAAACCGATAAAGGTATAATCGTTCTTAGCCATGTCATACAAAGCTCTTTATCTCACCTATCGTCCGCAGACCTTCGATGAAGTCGCCGGCCAAAAAGCCATCGTTCGTACTTTGAAGAATGCCCTCAGCACCGGGAAGATGGCTCACGCCTATCTTTTCGCGGGACCGCGCGGGACAGGCAAGACCACAATGGCCCGGCTTTTCGCCAAGGCTCTCGATTGCGAAGAAGGCCTCGGCCATCAGTGCAACCACTGCTCCAACTGCTTAGCCATTTCGGAAGGTAGTCACCCCGACGTGATTGAAATCGACGCCGCCTCCAATAATGGCGTTGACCAGGTCCGCGATCTGATCGACAAAGTCAAATACGCCCCAATCAAAGGCAAATATAAAGTTTACATCATCGATGAGGTCCACATGATGTCAACCGGCGCTTTTAACGCGTTGCTGAAAACGCTGGAAGAACCGCCTGAGAACGTCGTTTTCATTCTTTGCACCACCGAGCCTTATAAAGTCCTGCCGACTATTCTTTCCCGTTGCCAACGCTTCGACTTTTCGAAACTTTCCGATGAGGAAATGCGAGGAAAGCTCCTTGAAGTGCTCACCAGCGAAAAGGCCGAATACGATGAAACCGGCGTCAAAGCTGTCATTTCCTTAGCCGATGGAGGCATGCGCGACGCCCTTTCGATTTTGGATCAGGTCTTAGCCTATTCTGGCAACCATCTTCATGAACAAGATGTCTTGGCTATTTACGGCTTAGCCTCACTCGAAGAAAAAATCGCTCTTCTCCAATCATTAAGAGAAGGCGATGTCGCTACCGTTGTGACGAAAGCCGAGTCCTTTGTTGCCGGCGGCATCGATGTTCGCCGCTTAGTCAGTGACCTCATCAGCGTCCTCAAAGACCTCTTAATCTACGAGAAGACTGGCGATCCTTCTTTAATTGAAGATCTCTCCGAAGAGCAAGCTCAGCTTCTCTCCGAGAGCATCGGTCCTGTCTCCTGCAATCAAATGATCAGCACCCTGATCGGCGCTCAAAATGATTTCAAAAACGTCAGCGATGTCCGTTCGCTTTTCGAATTGACCTTGCTCCGCTTAGCCAGCATGGGCGAGAGTGAAGAAGGGGCTATCCACGTCCCGGTGAAATCGAGCCGGAAACCAATTCTTGAAGTGAAAACGGAGCCCGCTCCGAAAGTCATCGAGCAATCTAAGCCGATCATCGAAGCGCCGAAAGCGGAACCGGCCCCGAACATCAAAGAAACCGCCGCGCCGAAAGCCGCTATACTGAAAGAAAAATCTCTGCAGAACCCCGATGAAAAAACTCCACCTGACTTCCTTTTTGAAGAAGATAAACCGATTGAAGAGAAGCCTGAAGAAAAGAAAATTGAAGCCCCAACCCCGCAAGAGCCCAACCCCAAAAAGGAAGTCACCCCTGCCCCCTCGCTCCACGAAACCACGACCATCAATATCGCCAATATTTTGAAACCGGCGATTGCCACCGAAGGAATGGAGTTCGAGTTACCCGACGAAGAAATCATCAAAATCATGGTTCTCGCCAACAAGCTCGAGAGAACCACTCTCGCCAGCAAATGGCATCACTTCGCCGATTTAAAAGGCGATCCGAAGATCGGCGCTTTGGCTTCGCTACTTGGGGATGGCCACCCCTTCTGCATTTGCCAAGACGCCATCATCCTTTCCTATAACTTCACCAAGCGGAAGAAAGAGGCCAACATCATGGCCAATCAGCAACCGCTCGAGCAATTGCTCAAAGAGATTATTTCCCGTCAGATCTTCGTCTATGCGATTGACCGAATCGACGCCAACCGTCTCACTGCGACTTTCTTCAATCTTCAACAAATCAGCAAACTTCCCAAGAAAGAGGAAGTAAAATTGAATTTGCCAATAGGAGGCAATTGATTATGAATCAGATGCAGCAAATGTTAGCCCAAGCCCAGCGGATGCAGCGCGAGCTTACCAAAGCCCACCAGGAACTCGACGAAAAGGATTTCACCGTCAAGAAAGCCGGCATCGTCGAAGTCACTTTAAAAGGAAACCGAATGGTTTCTGCCGTGAAAATTGATGCTGGAGCGTTAAGTGCCGACAACAAAGAAATGATCGAAGACACGATCACAATGGCAGTCAACGAAGCCCTCGACGAAATTAAAAAAGAGAGCGAAGCCATCGATGAGCGCATCACCGGGCAAAAAGGAGCCTTGCCGTTCTAATGAAAGAACTGCAGGCCGTTACCGCTTTAATCGATTCCTTTTCGAAGTTGCCTGGCATCGGCGTGAAATCCGCCGAACGAATGGCTTACGCGGTTTTAGCCATGCGACAAGAAGATACCCTCGAATTTGCCAAAGCGATTGAATCAGCCGCCAGTCGGGTCCATAAGTGCCCGGTGTGCGGGCTTTATACCGAAGGCGAAAAGTGTGAGGTCTGCCTCGATGAGAAACGAGATCATCACACTCTTTGTGTCGTGAGTGAAGTCAAAGACGCTCTAGCGATTGAACGGATGAACAAATTCCAAGGAGTTTATCACGTTCTCGGCGGTGTTATTTCGGCCACCAAAGGCATCGGAGCGGATCGCTTATCGATCGATGCTTTACTCTCCCGGGTAAAAAATGAGGGGATTACTGAAGTAATCTTGGCTACCAATCCGACGCTCGATGGCGAAACCACCGCGTTATTTGTTGCCAAACTCCTCGAAGGGAAGAATGTCACCGTCACTCGTTTAGGCTATGGCTTGCCGATGGGGGCTTCTTTGGATTACGCCGACGCCCTAACCTTAAACAAAGCCTTTGAAGGCAGAAAGAAGATCTAGCATGTTCATCACATTTGAAGGCGGCGAAGGATCGGGCAAATCGACAGCAATCAAACGGATTGTGGCTCAGTTAGAGAAAGAGGGCTATCAAGTCGTCTTGACCCGCGAACCGGGCGGCACCCCAATCAGCGAAGAAATCCGCAACGTGATCCTTGATAAAAAGAACACCGATATGGATCCGCGCACCGAGGCGTTACTTTACGCCGCCAGCCGCCGGCAGCACATCGTCCAAAAAATCTTGCCCGCCCTCAAAGAAGGCAAATTAGTCCTTTGCGACCGCTTCTTGGATTCCTCCTTAGCTTATCAAGGCGGGGCCCGCGGTTTAGGAATCGAGAACGTTTTGAACGTTAATTTGTTTGCCACGGAAGGGTTAGAACCTGATTTGACGGTATTATTTGATATTTCGCCTGAAGAAGGCTTAGCGAGAATCACTGCCAATTCGGGCCGCGAAGTCAATCGACTCGACGTTGAAAAACTATCATTCCATAAGAAGGTTCGCGAGTCCTTTCGTAGCTTAGCCAAAGCGGATCCAAAGCGCTACGCGATCATCGATGCCTCGAAAGACAAAGAGACAGTTTATCAAGAAGCCTATCAAGCGATTGAAGAGCGCTTAAAAAAATGAACTTCGCTGCCTACCTTAAAACTAAACAGCCATTGGTATGGAAGACCTTTTCCAACGCCCTCACGAATCATCGGCTCGCCCATGCCTATCTCCTCTCGGGCGAAGCAGGTGCCCCGTTAAAAGAAACGGCACTCTTTTTAGCAAAATCCATCCTTTGCGATAACCCCTCGCCAATGGCCGACGAAACCTGCCTCACCTGCACTCGAATTGACCACCGCACCTACGCCGATTTCCTTTTCCTCGATGGTGAAAGGAACTCGATCAAGAAGGACGATGTCCAAGAAGTCCTCGGCAATTTCTCCAAGACGTCGCTCGAAAACAAAGGGATAATGGTTTATATCATTCACCTTGTCGAAAACATGACGATCGAAGCGGTTAATTCCTTGCTCAAATTTCTCGAAGAACCTACGAAGAACACCTACGCCATCTTAACGACAGAAAACGTGGCGCGGCTTCTCCCGACCATCGTGAGCCGCTGCGAAAGCATGCGGATGCTTCTGGCCCCCCGCGCTGAAGTCCTTGCCGAAGCTGCGAATTTAGGCATCGAAAAACGCGATGCCGAACTCCTTGCCTATTTCTGCAACAATGGCGAATTGATTGCCCTGGAATCCAAAGAGGAAGACTACGTCAATGCCAAAGGCGCTTTCGAAGCATCACTCGAAGCTTTAATGAAGCCGAGAGGCGCCGCGATTTACGCCTTCGAGAAAAGTATCATCCCCACCATCAGCAAAAAAGAAGACGCCCGCTATTATCTCGATATGCTTTCCTTGGTTTACAAAGATCTGCTCTCACTCAAAGAAAATCGTCCGATTGCCTTATCGAGTTATGCTACACTATTAGAGCCGCTTAGCCAAAAATTGCCGCATCTCAGCGATTCCTTGCTTGAAATCATGAAATGCCGCGGCGAGTTGGATTTAAATCTCAGCGTTCCCCTCTTGCTTGAACATTTGGTGAATCATTTGACGAAGGAGTAATTATGGAAGAGATCTGCAAATATTTTGTCGGCGTCAAGTTCGACGGGACGAGCAAAGCTTATTATTTTTCGACCAATCTTGGCGATCTCAAAGTTGGCGACCAAGTGATTGTCGAAACGATCTCCGGCTTGGAATTAGGTATTTTAACAACCGCGCTTATGCCGACGGCCGCCTATACCTCAACTCTTGATTTGAAACCAATTCTTCGTCGGCCAACCAAAGAAGATCTCGAAGACTATAACCTCGGGTTAAAAGAAGCCAGCATGGCGATGGAAATCACCCGCCGTGAGGTGAATAATCTGCATCTTCCAATGAATCTCATTAGCGCCAATTACACCCTCGATGGTTCCCGAGTGACCATCACCTACACTTCGGAAAGCCGGGTTGATTTCCGCGAACTGCTCCGAGTTTTGGCGCCCCAACTCAAATGCCGGATCGAGCTTCGGCAAATCGCCTCGCGCGACAAAGCGAAACTTGTCGGCGGGCTCGGTATCTGCGGCTTGCCGCTTTGCTGCACCACTTTCCTCAACCAATTCGATGGCATTTCAATCTCGCGGGCCAAAAACCAAATGCTGACCCTCAATATTCCGAAGCTCTCGGGCGCCTGCGGAAAACTCATTTGCTGCTTGCTCTACGAAGATGACCTTTACACCGAGGCGAAAAAGGACTTCCCGCGGATTGGAACCATCATCCACGATAATGGCGTCGATTACACCGTGGAAACCTATAACGTCCTCGCCCGCTCGGTCAAACTCTCGAATGCCGAAGGCTATCAGTTCATTTCTCTCGATGACTACAACGCGATGGCTCGGCGAAGCTATCATGGCACTCCAGCGAGTCCGGCTCGCCCCGGTGGCAAGGCCGCATAATGAGGATTAAAAGATGATCGTTCGCGAGCTGAATTACGAAGGGTCTTCACCCCTTCTTTATTTGGTCGCGACTCCGATTGGCAATCTCGGCGAATTCACGCCGAGGGCCATCGATATTTTGAAACAAATGGACTTCGTTGCTTGTGAAGACACCCGCAATTCCGGTTTGCTTTTGCAAAGATTTTCGATTAATAAGCCTCTCATCTCCTGCCACGAACACAACGAAGAAAGCGCCAGCGATAAAATCATTGCTCTTCTAAAAGGTGGCAAGAAAGTCGCCTATGTTTCCGATGCGGGTTATCCTGTGGTTTCTGATCCCGGAAACCGCCTAGCCAAACGCTGCCTTAAGGAAGGCATCAAAGTTGCGGTCGTCAATGGGCCTAACGCGGGCATCTGCGCCCTTGTTGGCTCCGGCCTCGACGCCGAGCATTTCTATTTTTATGGCTTCTTACCAGCGAAAAGTTGCGAACGGAAGGCTGAACTGCAAACGCTTGCCTCCCTCTCCTGCACCCTGGTTTTCTATGAGTCGCCCCACCGAATCAAAGCGATGCTAATAGACGTGAAGGATACGCTCGGCGGAGAACGACCCGCTTGTTTATGCCGTGAACTGACCAAGGCCCATGAAGAGTACATTCATGGCACTTTGGCTGAAATCGCTGCTCTCGACGAGGTTACCTTAATCGGGGAGATGGTCCTCGTTGTTTCGGGCGCCAGCAAGACCGCGAAAGAGCTATCCGATGCGGATATTGCGATGATTTTGAAAGAAAAACTCGTCTCGCTTTCCGGCAAAGACGCTGTCAAAGAAGTCGCAAAAGAAAACGCGATTCCGAAGAACCGCGTCTATAGCATCTATCTCAGTCTCATGGCCCATTAGGCTTGGCTTGATCAGACGTCTCTTCTGGCGCCTTGAAGTTCTTCCAGTCGAATTTGCGGCGGACGATCTTCAGCCCTAATTTTTGCCGTTCTTCCTTGAGCTCTCTTAAGAAGACGATTCCTTCAAAAAGCACATACATCCCAAAGCCCGCCATCGCAAGCAATGCCCCTTCTTTAAGATACTTGGTCTGAAAATAGATATGGTAGGTTGTCTTGCCTTCCGGAGCCACAAAGCCCACCAACCCCCCATCGAGCTTAAAGGTGGGGAGTTCCTTTTGCTGGCCATTGGCGTCTTTGCTAAGAACGTGCCAACCCACATCGTAAGCTAAAGAAGTCACAACGAGGCGTTTCGTAGAATAGTTGCTCTCGCAGGTGAAATTATCGGTCCAGTGTCTGCCGTTGGTGAGAGCATCCGTTTTGACTTGGGCGACCTGCTTGTCATAATCGCTTCTTTCAAGCAGATAGAGCCGAATGCTGCTCGGCAAGGTTGCTGGCCGTCTTTGGGTGAGTGGATTGACGTCGTAATCGGAAGATTTGGCGCAAAAGACGATATAGCGGACTTTCCCGCGGCAATAGAAACCATAAAGGGCGTTTTCGGCGGTGCCGTTCCCGTTGCGGTGGGTGTAATAGTTATAATTGTAGCTATTGCCGGCTTGAATCATGTCGTACTCGTAGCAAAGGAGCTGGTTTGTCTTGCCATCGGGGGTATCGCCAATCATGAAAATGCAGGTATTCTTGCCTGGATAAGCCATGAGGAAATAGGCGCCGTTCGCATCGGTGTTAAAGGCATTGCCGAAGCCCGACTTCGGGTAATAAACAACCTTATCGTAATCGGCGTCATACGACCCCGAAGTCATCGCTGAGGTCGATTCGACAAGCGTCGGATCCTCTAAGAAAGCTCCAGGACCTTTATCGAGGGTATAGGACATATAGGTCGTAACAAACTTTCGCCCCGAATAATCAACGGCTTTGAAATCGCTGAAAGAAGAATAAGAAGGCGCTTTATCCTGGATGGTGAATCCAGCGTTCGTCAAAGTTTCGACATCCTCGTTTTTGACGATAGCGCCTTGGACATAAAGCGATTCATTGCGGATGATTTCTTGATCGGTGCTCGCCGTCATATAGCCCGTGCCGGTATAAAAGGCATCCTGATTATGGAAACTCGAGGTCCCCGCCTGATAAAGCAAAGACGAATTGACAGCGTGGCCAATTAAGGTTGTATTCGGATCGTTATCATCGCTTACCACCGCCGGATTGCGGTAGATCAAATAATCGCTGGAATTTCTTTCGCCAGAGACGAGCTCGCTATCGAAAGGAACGTTATCGGCATAGTTATTCCATTCTTTGATGCTATAGGGATCGCGGCGAATCGCGTAATATTTCATGCCTAAGGCTTGGTCAAAGCCAAAACGCTTATTGCCATAATAGGCGGCCCAACTCGTCGAATAATAACTACCGCCATAAATCTCGGTGGCATAGGTTGAATTGCTGGTGATATGCGAATAGCGGGCCAATTGGGCGGCATCGTAGTTATAAAGCGAATGGAAGGTCGAGGTACCATTGTAGCCGTAGTGATTGGCCTCGTTGATGGAGTATTGCGAGCCGAGGTAAGAACGGTAATACGAAGTATCCTTGCTGGTGATATCCGCGAAATCGTTAGTCAGGATTTGAGCGGTTTCCGAACCCCCATCAAGCGAATTCTCATAGGACCAAGAGGAACCATAGGCGAAGGAGCAGTTACCGCAGACGATAATCTCAACCGAGAGGAGACCCGCCAAGATGGCCCAAAAATACTCTTTGTGCTGGAAGTAGAACATCACGACGCTTTCGAGCACCACCATGCCGATTTGGTAATAGACCATCCATAAGCAAGAAGAAATCACGCCGTTCGATGTCACGTAAGCCGGAACTTCGTAGGTGACCTGAACGTAAGTGAAACCCCCTCCATCAAAGGTTATGCCTTTGACGAAAACCACCACTAAAACCCAAGTCAAAATCGTAAGAGCAAGCGAAACGAGCGAGCCAGTCGGCAGCACCCATTTCGGCTCGTCCTTCAAACGGTCGAGCTCCTGGGCGGCATAATAGATAATTTCGGGGATCAAGACAATATACCAGCGGCCATAGCCATCGCCCGTGAAAGCATAGAAGAAGAAATAGGCGAAATTGGTGAACAGGAGGTAACAGCAGAGAGCGAAAGCGATGAGGTGGGAGATTTTCTTGCGCCGAATCGAGGAGGCCAAAGCGACGAAGAAGAGAATCACAAACGGGGTATAGACGAATAACGAGGAGGTCCAGGAGTCGTAACCGTTTCCCATCAAGGGCGACCACAAATAGTTACAGGTCGGGAAGAAGAATGCCGCAAGGGGGTAGATTTCACGGGCGTTATTGCCACCGACTTCCGAGAAGAGTAGCCCGAAAAAAGTCTTCAAATCAAATGCCTTCAATGAGGATTTGAACTGAGCAAGATAGAGGGAACCAATTGAGGCGGTCCGCCCCGAAAGCGTGGATTCGCGAAGCGAGGGGAAAAGCGTCCAAGCCGACATCATGATGCCGACCCCAAATGCTGCAATACCTAGGCCGATCGCCGACCAATTTTCTTTCGCGTTCCGCTCCTTCATGGTCCAGAAAAAACGCCACAATGCATAGAGGACGCCCCAAATGCAAATGACGACGAGAAAGAAAAACGATACCATTCCCAAGAAGAACAACCCCCAAATGAGGTAGGAGGGTTTGCATTCCTTGATGACTTTTTCGATGCCAAGGAGAATCATTGGCACCGTGAAGATTATGCTGACAAACGACGGAAAACCGACGAAGAAATTGGCAAAGCCGGAAAAAGCGTAGGCGACGCCGCCGATCCGCGAGGTGCTTTCTTTACAGCCCATGTAGCGGAGATAAGCTCGCATCGTCAAAGCGGAAATGGCGCATTTGAAAATCGTCGCAGTCGCAAAAGTCTGCGGAATCCAAGAACGGGGGAAGAGATAACAAATCGTCAAGAACGGGTCGAACAAACCATAGTAGGAATTCGAACCGATATTATCAGAGCCAAGGAAAGTTCCCGTCGCGTAAAGCTGGAAGTAGCCCGTCTTAAAGAAGGTATGCCAGATATCCCAGTATTGATAGGTGAAGTCAAGGTATTGCCACGCATAGTCCCAGCCATAGATTTGAGTCAGGCTGTTGGTGAAAAGCGAATAAGCCATCCAGAGAACGCCCAAGAGAAAAATCGCCAAGAAATAATAAAAGAGGCTCCTCCAGTTAAATAGCCAAGGGGTCTTCTTGTGGAGGGCGTTCGAAAAAGAAGCCTTTTGGCTTTGGGCTCTTAATTCCGATAACGTTGCACCTTCTGTCATGATTTTCTTCTTTATTTAGGGGCGTTTTGCAAATTCGAAAGCGCTTCTGCATGGTTTTCTGCCGGTTCGGAATCGCTGACAATGCCGACGACATCGCTGCAGGGGAAAGAGAAAGCAATGCCTTGGCCTTTGGTGTTGATACCGACCTCTTTGTAGATGGATTCGATGATTTTGTCTTTGATTGTTTTCGGCACCAAAATCACCACGATTTGTTTTTCTGGCGTGATCACGACACCAAAGAATTTGGCGATGTCGGTATTGCCCGTGCCGCGGGCTGTCAGAATGGTGCCGCCGCGGGCCCCCGCTTTTTTGGCAGCGTCCATCACCAGATCGGTGAAACCGTCATTGACGATGACCATCACGACTTGGTAGCCGTCCTTTTTGTCAATGTTTTCCACGCTGATTACTCCCTTCCCCTCTCCGAGGGTTCTTGTATTCGTCAAAAACTTATAAGCTGAAACGCCGCAAACAGAATCGATATCGACGAGAAGCGCCACGCCTTTGGCGTAGTTCGAGATGGCGAAACGCTCAATTAATCCTTCACGGATCGCCGGCCACGAGGATTCCTTAATCACCGAGGAAACAACGTGTTTATTGTTGTTACTTAAGCCGAAGACTTCATAAAGATCGCTCGAAGCCGTACCTTTTCCGTGTGAAGAGAAGGCAAAGGAAGCGTTGTTGTCCGTCAAAATTTTGACGATGGCGCCATCCTGGCCTTCGTTGACAATTACGATCAAAAACTCAAGCCGGTCGAGCGCGTGGGTGTCCTCATAGGCCTTCGACGTTTCTTTGGCCTCTTTTTTCTCGAGAGGAGAAGCCGCTTTCTTTTCGTCGAATGGTTTGACCTCAGGAAGGTTACTTTTCTTTTTCTTCAAAATAAAGAGTCTCATTTCGACGCCTCCGCAAAGTGAATGACTTGCAAATCGTCGGGCTCGATGAACTGCTCACGGACTTTTCGCAAGATGAGATCGCGCTTAATCTGGGCATAGAGGCCCAGAAATTGGATGACAATCAGTGGCATTAATGCAATCATTGAAACGCAGCCAAATGCATCGGCAAAAACATAGTTGGACATAAAGGCGGATGTTTCCGCGCTGACAAAGCCTGAGGAAGTTACCCCTGCTGTTTTGTAACTGATATTGAGACCGGCTTGTTCGGCTTTGGCCAAACCCGAGGCGTAGGCGAAGCCAATCGAATAAGGCATGACGAAAGTCGAGGCCATCGGCCCGGAGGCAACGCCGCCGGAATCGAAGGCAATAGAGGTATAGATTTTTGGAACGAGGAAGGTCAAAGCCAAAGCAATGATGTAACCTGGGACCATATAATAAAGGATGCTGAAACCAAATCTGGCCCGAACAACCGCAAGAGCGACGCCCCCGCCAATCGATAACGCCATAATCAATAAGACTTGTTTGGATTTGATGGTTCCTTCGGAAAGGATCTCGATTTGCTTGACCAAAACGTGGACGGCCGGTTCGGCCAAGACGCCAAAGAGGCCAAAAAGACCGCCGATGACGATGGCCAAAGGAAGAAACTCCGGATGAGCGCCATCGCCTAAAGCAAAGCCAAGTTCCTGCGCAATCGGCAAGAAAGCAACATTGACAGCGCTTAAGAAAATCACGAGACCTAAATAGGCATAAACCAAACCGATCAGAATCCGCAAGACGGGTTTCCATCCCATCCGAATGAAGATGAGGTTGTAGATCAAGAAAAAAACCGCCAAAGGCAAAATCGCGATCATGACGTTAAGGAGTTCGTTTTGAACCGCGGAGCCAAGAATCGGGAAATAAGCGCCCCAGAACGTGGTCCAATCATTCACGCCGATTAACACGCTCGCATCAAAATGATATTCCAGTTGCTCAAGGGGCATAAACAAAGACATCAACATCATGGTAATAATCGGCCCGACCGAAGCAAGGGCGGTTAAACCGAAAGCATCTTCGCCTGAGCGCCCGCCGGCTTTCTTCGAGGCGGCGAGGCCAGCACCAAAGGCGAGAATAAAGGGGACGGTGACAGGGCCCGTGGTGACGCCGCCACTATCGAAAGCAATGGGTAGAAAGAGGCCTTTACCCGTTTCGCTCATTAGCCCAGCGAGAGCGAATACCATCGCATAGAAAGCCAAGAACATGATGTTGAGACTCTTGTTGAAAAGAATCCGCAAAACGCCAAAAACAACAAAGAGACCGACGCCGACGCCTACACTGATGATGAGGGCGGTTTGATCCCAACCAATTTGTCCAGCCATCACTTTCAAATCCGGTTCTGCAACAGTTACGAGAACGCCGATGATGAACGTCATGATCACAATGAGCCACATTTTCCGTTTCTTGAAGAGGGTCTCGCCAACGAGTGTGCCGATGCGGGTCATCGAGAGGTCGGCACCAGCGGTAAATAAGGAAAGACCCAAGCCAATCGCCACCGCCGACATCAAAAAAGCGACATAGACTTGGAGGGTGAACTTCGAATCCAGGTGAATAAAATAAAGAACGCTGACGACCAAGACAATCGGGATGACGCTGAGATAGTTCTCCCCAACGTGCTTGAGAATGTTCCGTCTAGCGGTGTCAGCGGTATCTTTGCTTTGTTTTTGCGCTTCGCTCAAACTGGCCATCTCGCTTTTCCCTTTCAAGTTTCTTATCCTGATCGGATTGAAAAAACATCTTCTTAAACTCAGGCGGCATCGGGGCATTGAAATTATACTCTTTGCCATTCAACGGATTTTTGAGATCGAGCTCGTAAGCGTGGAGGCCAAGCCGACGTAGGGGGTTTGAAGGTTCGCCATAGCGGTCGTCGCCGATCACATAGTGGCCGATGTTGCCGAGTTGAACCCGAATTTGGTTTTTTCGCCCGGTCTCCAAATGAACATCGAGCAAAGAATAGCCGGCTTTTGCAGAGATTTTTTTATACTTAGTGATGGCGAGTTTGCCTTTGGCGGGGTTTCTTACCACATAGACTTGGAAGGTTGAATCCTGGGCTAAGTAATCTTTCAAAACGCCTTCCTCAGGGATATCCATCCCTTCGACGATGGCATAGTAACCACGGTTGGTAACGATGTCGGCCCAGTTGTTTTGCAAGGCTTCGCGAACTTCAAAAGATTTAGCAAAGATGAGAACGCCCGAGGTATCTTCATCAAGCCGGTGCACCACGAAGATGCGGTTATTTCTGTCTTTTTGGGTAACGTAGTCACTGACGAGACGGTAGGCAGTCCGCCCCTTTTCCCGATCAGAAGGCGTCGAAAGCAAACCTGAGGGTTTGTTAATGGCAATCAGATCATCATCTTCGAAAATAATCGGCAAATCGCGACGTTCATGCTTAGTGATTCGATCCCAGGAAATCGTCACTTCGTCTTCAGGGAAAAGCCGGTAGGAGAATAAGGAGACCGGGGCTCCGCCAACGGCGACTTGGTGGTTCGCGATAATCCGTTGGACGTTGTGGCGCGATTGCTTCGGGATTTTCTCGCAGCAAAAAGAGAGAAGATCAGTTTCGTGATAAACCAGATAGGTCTTGGTGCGATTCGGGTCGACTAAGCCTTTCTGGGATCGATGGGCTTTGACGTCGTTCTTGTTCATGCGTCTTTAATCTTATCAAAGTACTACTTTGATAGATACGTTTTTAAAAGCGGAAGGGCTTCCAACGCATCTTTTTTCCCTAAATTAATCAAGTTTTGCAAGATTTTCTTATCGGTCTCGGAATGCTTTACCCTTGGGGCGATCGATGGATAAATTACGAAGAGACGGCCTTTAGCCTCAAGCCGGGCCAAAAGGTCCATCTGGGCATTATAAGTCGCGCTACTTCTTCGATAGCATTCTAAGAAGGATGGATAATCGCGATACATCCGGCAGGAGAGCCGCCATTCGAGCGGTTTCAGCTCGCCTTTGCGATAGCCTTTTTCTCGGGTGGTCACCACGATGATTTTTGAATAGCCCTCAGCGAGTGCCCTTTCAAAAGCGATCGGACAGACGATGCCGCCATCAAGATAGGGCACGCCATGGTAGAGAATCGGTTTCGTCGTGAGAGGCAAGGCCGAAGAGGCAGCGATGGCGTCCGGGAAAAAATCCGGGTCACTTTTCTCGAGGTAAGCCGCCTTCCCGTCGACGCAAGAAGTCGAAATCGCATAGAATTTGCAGGGATTTTTTAAAAAAGTGTCATAGTCGAAAGGCAGTTCGTTATGGGTGGCTTTGTTCAAAAGATAATCGTAATCAAACATCGTTTTCTCTTTGGAGAAAATCCGATACGGCTTGAAAAACTCTTTGTCGTCGCAAAGGAAGATTGTCTCTTCTTCGCAGCGGCGTTCTTGCTTTGAAAGATAATTGCAGCCCATCAATGAGCCACAGGAAGTCCCATAGACCGCGTCGGCCCAAATCCCATTCTCCATCAAAAGCTGGAGCGGACCCGCCACGTAAGCTCCGCGGGAGCCGCCGCCTTGAAGGCAAAGGGCGATTTTAGGCATGAAGCGCCTTCTGGAAATCATCGGCGACGATATCCCGCAAACGGTAATCATCGCGCGAAATTTCCTTGAGAACTAAAGCGTAACTCGCCTGCTCAGAAACGAAAGAAATCACCATGACGTGATACGTCTTCATTTCATCGATCGTCCCGGTCGTCCCAAATTTATAAAGATAGGTATCTTTCAAAAACAGTTTCACCTGAGCGCCACTGCATTCGCAGAAGACGTTGTCGTTATCAAACGGCAAGGCGGCATAGACTTCGCCATAGGTGATATCCCCGGCCGCAATTTCTTGTCGAGCACAGCCGGTGTTGACCATCGCAAGAGCCAATGCAGGATCCCACTTAGAATTCGCATAATACTCAAACATACATTGAACTGCGTATTGGCCAATATCCGCTTTCGTCAAATCGTTGGCAGTGTGGCCCACCACTTCGTTTTTGATCGGTGCAATCGCCCCATCGTAATAGCCCATTACTCCAAGGGTCATCGGCTCTTCGTCAAGCGAAGAAAGGGCTATGAAGGGGCTATCCGAAGAGCCCGAATCAGCATAAACGAACTTGTCGTTCACCAAATTGAAATGAACCTTCCGAATGTCGGAACCATTCGCGTAAGTTTGCACATGGGGAATCCCATAGGCATCGATACGAGAGTAGTTCTGATGGCTGTGACCCTCGAAGACAGCATCGATATTTTGGCACATCGAGGTATCGAAACTCCCATTGTGAATTGAGAGAACGACCAAAGCGCAGCCTTCTACACTCCGTAAACGGGCCGCCTCGGTAGAAACCATCGTTGCGTAATCGCTGCGGAAAGAATAGCCAGATAAGGAGGAGACGGCAATCGAACTCTCGACTTTGCCAATCGCTCCGATGATGCCAATCTTATAGCCTCCGCGTTCAATCACCGTTGAGGCTTTAACCCAATTAGGGCGAACCCCATTCGGATCGATAAGGTTGATGCTAAGGAACGGGAAATTCGCAAGTTTCGAATTGGTCTCAATCCAGGCGGGCGTCCAATCGAATTCGTGGTTGCCAATCGCCATCGATTCATAGCCCGCAACATTCATCCAATTGACCATGACTTGACCATGAGTCATGTTGCTATCGGCGCTCCCCTGCCACATATCACCCGAACTAACAAACACGCTTGAATCCGGAGCTTTCCGTTGTTCGCTGAGAGCAAACTGGGCCAAACGGCTGATGCCGGTTTGATAATCTTTGGCCTTTTGAACCACCGCACCATGGGTATCGTTAATCGTATAGAAATCAAGGCCATTAATCGTGGCGACATCGCCGCTGCGATTCACGCCTCCAAGCGTAATTGAGGCCAGCAAGAAAGAACCAATTGGGGCACAAATGGAGAAATAAGAATTTGTCATCGCGCCGGGAAAACTGAAGGTCACAGATCCCGTCAATTCATACGCTCCGTTCTCGGGGGAGGTAATCGGGAAACCTGAGACCTTGGCCGTCAAATAGCCAAAGTCGCTTTTCCGTAAATAATCGACGGTGACGCTCGAGAAGGAATAACCATAGGCAGTCGTATTGGTCAAATAACCCCCTTGCTGAAGAGTGATCCAACCCGTCGTCGCGCTGTCACAGCGACTCGCTTTGAAGTTTAACCCATTGGCCGAGAACGAGCCTTCTAAGCCTGAATACGTTATAGCATTGTCTTTGTTTAATACGATTTTCTCCTGCAAATCCCCGCTGGATTGAACTGTAGATGCCGAAGAAGAAAAAGAAATCGTTGTTGGCCCGCAAGCCGTGAGAAAAAGAGGAAGAATGGTTAACAATATCAGTTTTTGTGTTTTCATGCGAATCAATTATAAACGACTCATCATAAATTAATAACACCAAGACCATTGAGAAGGACAAAGACCGCCAAGGTACAAAGAACCACGCCGCCAATGACCTCGGCAATTTCGTAACGGCCTTTGAGTAATTTTGCGATTTGCTTGCCAGCGAATAAGCCGATAAGCGAGATGATAAAAGTCATGAGGCCAATAATAAGGAACGCGATATAGGGGCGATAGTCGCCAATGCCCGCCACTTCGATATGGATATTCGCGCCGATCGTCACGCCAACAACGAGGGCGTCGATCGAATCAGCTACGCCTTGGAATAGAACATAACGATAGGTGAATTCAAGAGGTTTGCTTTCTTCCGGCTTCACCGCACCTTTGATGCCTTCGTAGAGCATCTTGCCGCCGATGAAAAGCAAAAGGGTGAAGGCGATCCAATGGTCAACACGGCCAAACCAAGTGGTGAAAGTTGAACCCAATAATCCGATGAAATGGCCGAGGAGCGGGAAGAGAATTTGTCCCATCGCGAAGACGCTGGCGATGAAGAAATATTTCTTTTTGCAAATGTTTTGAAAGCAGAGTCCATCCGTAATCGCGAGAGCGAGACAATCCATCGCGAGAGCGATGCCGTAGATGAATGAAAGCCAAATCCAATCCATAAAAAGCGGGGATAGTATAGAATAAAGGAGTCCAATGAAAAAGAAAAAGTTCAATCCCCTCTACATTTTCCCGATAATACTTGCCGTTATTGCCGCCAGTTCTTTAATTCTTATTATCGTTTTGGCGAATATCAGTTAAAAACCGCGGCGAACGTTTTATTTTATCGAAGCATCCAACTTAAGGATATCGCCATAGAGATCAACCCGCCGGTCGCGGAAACTACCCCAGTCCGTTCTCTCTTCATCGATCGCTGCAAGGTCAAACTCGACAACCCGAAAGCCTTCTTCTTCGCGGTTCATCTCGGCGACCAAGTCGCCATGCTGATCGGCAACAAACGAGGATCCGAAGAACTCCATCGAAGATTTTCCAGCTTTTTCAATGCCGACGCGATTGGAAGCGAAGACAGGCATGATGTTGGCGGCCGCATGGCCCTTCATCACGTTTTGCCAATGATCTTTGCTGTCCTTGGGCAAGACCGGTTCTGAGCCAATTGCCGTCGGATAGACAATGAGTTCGGCGCCTTTAAGAGCGAGGATACGAGCAAGCTCGGGGAACCATTGATCCCAGCAGATGCCAACGCCTAGGCGTCCAATCGCAGTGTTAAAGACCATAAAGCCCGTGTCGCCTGGCGTGAAATAGAACTTTTCTTCATAGCATTCCCCTGTTGGAATATGGCTTTTGCGGTAAATGCCTAAACGCTTGCCATCGGCGTCGATGACGGCGAGGGAGTTGAAGTAAACGTTTCCCGATCTCTCAAAGAAAGAGACGGGCAGGACGACGTGATACTTCTTTGCGATTTTCTCAAAGTGCATCAGCGTTTTGCTCGAAACGGCTTCTTCGGCTAAAACATACTTCGCATAATCCTCGACCTGGCAAAAATAGTGCCCTTCAAATAACTCAGGAAGCAAAACGAGTCTCGCGCCATTCGAGGCAGCTTTTGCAATAAGAGAGTCGGCTTTTGCAAGGTTTTCATCATAGACGTCGCTCATCGAAAACTGGGTAATAGCAGCCTTGATAGACATACTTACTCCTCCTTCAAAGGAATCTGCATTGTAATGCAGTGAATGTTGCCGCCGCCGAGGAGGACCTCACGGCTCAGCACTTGATGGATTGCCTTATCCGGATAGAGTTTTTGCATCTCTTTGAGGGCCAAGGTATCCTCTTTGACGCCAAAAGCCGGCAAGATGATAAAGTCTTTGCCCTGATAGTAGTTGATGTAAGAGGCGGCTAAACGGCGACCGATCTCCCGTTTGTCAAGAGTTGAAGCGTTGTTGATGAGGCCCTTGCAATCGCTCGCGCTCAAATAGAGGGCCGGCGAAGGCAGCATCAGTTTGTGAATGATGAACTTGCGACCTTTGGCATCGACGGTGTTCGTCAAAGCCTGATAGGTGGCCTGACAATAGGCGAATTGGGGATCGTTCCGGTCTTCGGTCCAAGCCATGACGATTTCGCCCGGTTTGATAAAGGAAACCATGTTATCGATATGCTCGTCGGTTTCGTCTTGATAGATGCCATGCGGCACCCAAACGATTTTTTCAACCCCGAGGTAATCGCGTAACACCTCTTCGATTTCCGTTTTGCGGAAAGTCGGATTCCGCCCCTTCGAAAGAAGGCAGGCTTCGGTCGTGATCAGCGTACCCTCGCCATCGACGGCGATGCTGCCGCCTTCAAGGACAAAATCCGGGAGATAATAGGATAAAAGCTTCATCCGTTTCGAGATGATGGCCGCCAAACGGTCATCGTCTTTGTAGTTGCGATAAAGCCCATCGTGATTGCCGCCCCAAGCATTGAAGCGGAAATCGACGGAGCGAAGCGACCGGCCATTGGTGACGAAAAGCGGCATATTGTCCCGAGCCCATGAATCATTATAGCGAATCGAAATCGGCTCGACATTCGGAATCAAGGCAAGTTCCGGAGAGAGTTTGTGATAAAGAGGCGGGGTAATACCAACGATAACTTTTTCGTGGAGAGCGATCGCCTTGATCACATCGCTAAAAGCCTCTTGGGCGGGAACCGCTTTTTCGCGCCAAGTGTCTTGCCGATAAGGCAACAAAATCAAAGTCGCTTGATGTGCGAGACCTTCAAAGGGCAAATGATAACCATCAGCGGCCGGGGTGGTCTTGCGGTTCTCATAATAATCCTGCAGACGTTTCTCATAGATCGGGAAGCGGCTCCACTTCTTGGTGTCCACCACTTCATAAGCATTCTCGTAACCCGAGAGGAGCTTGATGCCGATGTTCTGATAGTGGGCAACCCGTTCGACGAGTTCTTTCGTCCAGACTTCGCCTGGAACAATGAGCGGAATTCCTGGCGGATACATCATCACTTGCTCCTTGGAAATCTTACCATCGCATTTTTCAACGGGTACGACTTTGCCCGGCGCGTGGAAAGCGACCCGTGGCCGAACCAGCATGAAGGGGAAAGAGTTGTCGAAATGATGATCGGGGTAGGTAATTTCCGGATGATAATGATTTTTCGAGATGTCTTCGAGAGCGGCCAAAAGTTTTTCGACGTGCTCTTTCTTCGTCCCGATGGCAAAGATGCCCAGAATGGCATAGGTCTCGGCCAATTCCATCATGACTTCGTATTTTTCTTTTAAGAGATGATAAAGCTGAAAACCATCGATGTCGAGATGATCGAGACCAATAACGAGTTTGCTCTCATCGTAGTTATAGGAACCATGAGCCAAAAAATGCTCACGGCCTTCATCGATGAAGCCGGGAATCTTGTGAATCTCTTGCCGAGCGTAAGCCGCGAGTTCATAAGTCCGTTCCATCGCCGCGGATCCTTCATCTGAAGCCATATAACTTCGGGCCGCGTCAACTGAGGCAATCAAAATGCCTGAGGGCGAAGTGGTGTTGATGACATTAAGCGATTTTTGAACGTCGGCGCGAGAAAACATCGTCGTATGCATAAGTAAGACCGAACTCTGCGTCAACGAACCAACGGTTTTGTGGAAGGAGGCCGCTGACATATCGGCGCCGGCCGCCATCGCCGACATCGGACAATGTTTGCAGTTGAAGTAATAATGGGCACCATGGGCTTCGTCACAAAGAACCGCCATATGGTGTTCATGGGCGAGTTTGACGATGTCTTCGAGGGGTCCGACCGAGCCAAAGTAGGTCGGGTTGATGACGAAAACCGCCTTAGCCGAAGGGTTGCGGATGATGGCCTTGCGCCAACCTTCAAGCGAAGGCTGGTTGGCAATCTCCAAATCGTTATCGATCTCCGGCATGACATAGACGGGGACCGCACCAGAAAGAATGAGACCATTGATAATCGACTTATGAACGTTGCGGGGCAGAAGGATTTTTTCGCCAGCTTTCACCGCAGTCAGAATCATCGCTATGATGCCGCTCGAGGTACCGTTGATAAGGAAGAAACCCTCATCGGCACCGCAAGCATCGGCCAAGAGTCGTTCGGATTCGAGAATAACCTCATGCGGCTTCGCTAAGTTATCAAGGCCGATCGGGGCGTTGACATCGCAGCGGTAAATTTCGTGGCCGAAGAGTTCGGTTGCCGCGTTGATGATGTTGCCCATGTGATGGCCGGGAACATCGAAAGGCGCAACGTCATCGCTGACGTAAGTTTTGAGGGCGTCCACGTAGGGCGTCTTGCTTTGATCAAGTTTTGCCATATTGCGATGATAGTTTACACGTTTACATAGTAAAAGAAAGAGGCTTCCCTAATCACGGCGAGACATCGAAAGAAAACTAACGGCGCGCCAACTCCGTCTGAAAAAGAAGGTGTAAATCCGCATCATCCAAGTAAGGATAATACGCATCCCAATCGATCTCATTCATTTTGCCCGAGGCATAGTCTTTGACCAACTCATGGAAGCACCCATCGCTGACAAATGGGGCAATCTTCTTAGCGAAGGGATCATGGTTTTTCACCTTCAAAAGAAAGACTTGATCAATCGCGTCATCATCCATGAAAGGCAAGAGATGTTCAAGGCTAATTTTTCCAAAAGAGTGGCCTTTTGAAATAATTATTTGAGCAATCATTGCAAGATTCTCGTCCGTGAGGAAGGGAAGCAAGCGCAGAAGATTGAACTCTTCGTCATCACTATCGAGCACCAGTTTAAGAAGCTTGGAAAGGCCCCCGTCGCTTGCAAAGGGGTAACAAGCCGCTGGCGAATCGCCTCTTCGATAGGCCGCAAGCATCAACTCATCGACGTCCTCATCCTCGAGAAAAGGCAAAAGGTTCTCCATCGAAATCTCTTGATAAACGCCATCGGGGCTCGCGGCGATTTTTTTAGCAAGCGCCTTTAACTCATCATCATCCAAAAAAGCCAGCATAGTTTTCAACTTCATTGCCGATGTCCTCCTTTCGTCAGATAAGCGATTTCTTCGCGGGTTAATTTGTCTTGGTAGCGGCTTAATGGCAAGGCTAGGCGCCCATCGTTGGCCGCCTTAAGAAGCTGCATCCGCTCAATTCCCGTCGAACGATAAAGAAGTTGACCCATATCGACCTTGAGCGAACCATTGATGACGGAGCGAAGGACAAATTCCCGATCATGCCCTTGATAAGGATCTTCGGGATCGATCTCTGACTTATCTTTGAGGCAAAGGACCTCTTCAAACGAAACATTAAAAGCTTTGGCAAGTTCGATGATATTATCGATGCTTGGGGCGCTCTTGCCCGTCTCCCAAGCGCTGATGGCTTGGCGGGAGACCAACAAAACATCGGCCAACTGGTCTTGCGAAAGATGATGCTCACACCGAAGATCCGCAATCTTTTTCCCCACGAGAACCAAGTCAATCATAGCTGCTTATTAGCATAATCCTCTTGCCAAAGATCTTCGAGCGAAAAAAAGGAGCATTTTTCGCCGGAAGGGTAGTGCCAATCCTGTTGAACGCTTGTCCGCATTTCTCTGATGGCTTCCTTCCAAGCCGGGGTTTTGTTGATCATGATTCTTCCCTCCAACGCCACCATCATAGAAAAGAAAAAATCCCTTGTAACGCAAGGGGTGATTGCGGAAACGAGAGTTGTCTTTAATCCACGAGGCCGAAATGGCGTAGTCCCTGCAAAACCCCGTTATCCCAGACTGCTGAAGTCACATAGGAAGCATGCTGTTTCACTTCGTCTTTGCCGTTCCCCATGCATACAAACTTGCCGACATTGTCAGCCAAGGAAATATCTTGAAGGTCATCGCCGAAACCTAACGATTCTATTTTATTAAAGCCATAGTGACGCAGCACATCCGCGACAGCTTGGCCTTTTAGGTGCTGAACAGGCATGACGTCGACCGCGTAGTCAAAATAACGTGAATACACAAGTTGCGGGAACAATCCCATCATTTCTTTGTCCCATTTTTTGGCGGCGAAAAAATTGATTCCCACCACTTCTTCTCCTTCGTAGACGCCCCGAGGAGGAATCGCCTCGTGATAAGTGGAGTAGAACTTGCGAGAGGAATAGGTCTGACTGAACACCAGCTTCCGTTCGATCGGCTCAACGAGTTCCATCGATAGGCGCCTAGCCTTGACCGCTAAAACAAAGGAACGAATGTCGACATCTTTCATAAGGGATTTGCGGAGATATTGATGATCGGCGTAGGCAACGCCACCAGCGCTGGAGATGTAGCCATCCCAAACGATGCCAAGATTATTAGCACCGAATTGATTCATGCTGTGAAAAGGTCGGGCCGTGCAAAGAACCACCTTGATGCCTTGCGCTTGCAAAGCGTGGATTGAGGAAAGCGCGCTCTCGGGCCAGCAATGGTTCTTGTGGTCATAAAGCGTCCAGTCGATATCGAAAAAAACGATTTTAAACGAATTCGCCACGGGGCAATTATACCTTAGAGAGAAAAGAGGATGCCATCTCTTTAATCGAAGAAAGCGCTTTTGTTTCTTATTTGAGGAAAACTTTGGTCTTGTTGTAGAAAGTTTCAGCCGCGAGAAGATTCAAGGCTCGAATTGCCGCCACATTGATTTTGACGATTTTTCGATCGAAAGTGACGAGGCCGTTTTGTTCCTCCTCGACATCGCTCAACTGGGTATAGACCGCCAGCCCAAGACCGCGGCGTTTGATATTGCAGATAATCCGTTTTCGATAAAGTCGGCTCACTGCCTCGTTAAAACCATTGAACGAGTTGAAGTAACGATAGCCAAACGAACGCGTTGAATAGACGTGGCGTTTCACTTTGAGCGAATAGCCGCCGAATTCGGTGAGGGAAAGAATCCGCTTGCGATCGTTCTTCAAATTGAGGAACGTCCAGAAATAAATATGCTCGGATTTAAAGTCGCCGACCTTTTTGTCATACCAGCCAGAGGTCGAATCCAATAATCTCGTCGGGTCGAGCGAGCGAACTTCATCGGTAATCAAGGCGCTATCGAATTGACCCCAGCCTTCGTTAAAAATGGTCCAGCCAAAAACGGAAGGGACGTTATAGAGCCGCTCAATCGTCGATTTAAAGTCGAGATAAAATTGGTTCCGTGACCGCTCAAGAAGCCTACCCAATTTCTTATAATTGGTATCCGACATATCGAAGTGAAAAAGCGGACGAGCATGAATTAACAAGGACGAATACCGGGAACCGCCGTTCACAAAGTCCTGCAACACCAATAACCCCAGTCGATCGCAGGCGGAATACCAACGCAATGGTTCGACCGTCGCGTGTTTTCGCACCAAGTTAAAGCCACATTTTTTGAGGAAAAGCAAATCGCTCATAATCGCTTCTTCGGAGGGCGGAGTCATCCCGCTTTCGGGCCAATAGCCTTGATCGAGGGCTCCGCTGAGGAATAATGGTTTGTTATTTAAGGCAAAATAGTGTTCGTCCCCAATCGCTACGCTCGAGAATTTCCGCATCGCGAAATAGGAACGAACCATGTCATAACCAGCGATGATGACCAACTGATAAAGATTGGGATTGTCTGGCGTCCAGGGATAGAAACTATAATTGAAATCAAGAATGCATTCTCCCAAAGGGTCCATCGCTCCTTTCGCCACAAGTTGGCCATGGAAATACGCTTCGACGTTAGCGAAGGCGCGATTGCCGACAAATTCCGCTTGGATTCGTAATTTTTGCTCATCGAATAATGGGGTGAGTTTGATGGATTTAATGTAACCGCCATCCGGGACGCTTTCGAGCCAAACGCTCTGCCAAATGCCGCTCGTGGACTGATACCAAATCCCAGCCGGATCGCTTGATTGCTTGCCCCGGGGAAAGACCGAAGAATCGGTATCATCTTGGGCCGTGAGCTCAACAACATTCGTTTTCTGCAAACAAGAGATGTGAATGGCGATGGGTGTGTAGCCGCTTTCGTGATGACCGACAAAAAGCCCATTGAAGAAAATGTCGCAAACTTGATCGACAGCGTCGAAGTGGAGTATCGCGTCGTGACCAACGTAAACCTCGGGGACTTCAAAATTTTTACGGTAATGAAGAAAATCGTTTTTATGGACGCTGATCGCTAAGCCGCTCAGCGAAGTTTCCGGCGCGAAAGGCACGATTATTTTATTGGGATAAGAAGTTGGCTTTTCGGCAGTTTTCGTGAGAGCGAATTCCCAAGGCCCATTGAGTGAAACAAAAGAGTCACGTTGAAAAAGAGGGTTAGGATGCTCAGGCAAGGGATGGGCAAGATCAACTTTTTCGCCGAATTCGCTACTGAAGGCTTTCATCAATACATATTTTAATTATTTAGCGGGACGAATGCTACAATTACACTGAGGATACTAAAATGAATCTTGAAAAAATTCCCCCCTTGCTAGAGATGAAAAACGCTGACGCCTGGATCATCGCGGATTACGAAAACCACAACCCAATGACCCTCCGCTTTCTTGGCAACAAAATGCTGACGCGTAAGCTCTTCATCGTCATCCCGAAAACGGGGAAACCTTATCTCATCACCCACACAATCGACACCGTTTTCTTAAACGATGAAGAAACCAAGAAGAGTTTCGATTTGCGGGTTTATCACACTTGGCAAGAGATGTTAGATCTCGAGAAAAAAGCTTTTGCCCCCTACCACAAAGTCTTGATGGATATCTCGGAGAAAGGGCTCCTGCCCCGCGTCTCGTTAGCGGATTTCGGTTCGGTGGAATTTGTCCGTTCGCTCGGCATCGAAGTCGCCTCCTCTGCCGACATTCTTCAAAGCTTCTCCGCCGCTTATAGCGAACGGGCCCATGAACTACAGTTAAAAGCCTGCGCCTTGACCTTGAAAATCAAAGACGAAGCCTTCCATAAAATAAGAGAAGACATTGAGAAAAAGAACCTTTCCGATGAATATGATATCCAACAATTTATCTGCCGAAGATTCCACGAGGAAGGCATGATCTATGATGATGCAGCCATCGTCGCGATTGGCCGAACGGCAAATAACCCGCATTATGGCCCAACGAAAGAAGTCCATTCCGTCATTCATCGCGGCGACTTAATCCTGATCGATATGTGGGCGAAGATGAACGATCCCGAAGGGGTCTACGCCGACATCACATGGATGGGTTACGTCGGTAATATTATCCCCAAAATCTTCGCAGATCGCTTTTCGATTGTGAAAAATGCACGGAATTCCGCAATAGAGTTTTTGAAGCGAGAACTTCCGAGGAGAGCCGTCGAAGGCTATGAGGTTGACGACGTTGCCCGCAAGGTCATCACCGATGCTGGCTACGGTGAATACTTCATTCATCGAACTGGCCACAACATTGCCATCGACGTCTCGCCACACGGACCTGGCGCCAACATTGATGACTATGAATCCCACGATACACGAGAGCTCATCGACCACACTTCCTTCTCCATCGAACCCGGTATCTACGCTCCAGACTTCGGAGTCCGAAGCGAAACCAATATCTTCGTGGATGGCCACACCCCCGTCGTCGTTGCTGGCCTCCAAGAAGCCATCATTCCGATCTTGGCCTAGAACAAGAAAACACCATCATCCACTTTTGGGTGGTGGTGTTTTTCATTTTTCTTCAACTTATTTCATCATCTCGTAATAATCTGCTAAGCCATTCTCCGCCGTCACGTCCATCTTGAAGTTGGTCCGATAACCCGGGATGACGGTAAACTTAAGTTGCTTCAAGCGTTCCGAGAGGTTGTTGACCGCTTCGCCACTCCAACCATAATCCCCAAAAGCCGAAGCCCGTTTGCCTTGGCCAACCGTCCAATAGACGGAACTCAGGATGTCGTAGAAGAAGCAAATCGCATCGCCTACGAGGGTCGGAGACCCCAACAAAACGAGACCCGAGGAATATATGTCTTTAATGATTTGGGGTTTCATGGTGCCGTAGTTGAGGGCATCAATCTCGTAATAGGAGACCTCTTTGCCATCTTGGCTTAACCGGTTGCGGAGGTATTCCGCCATTTTGCGGGTATAACCATAGGCGGAAGCGAAGACAATGGTCACGTGGTTAGGATCATTGACCGGCAACAGCGAATTGGCCAAATCGCGATACGTCTGAATTTGCTCTTTGATTTTTTCGTCTACCACCGGCCCATGGCCGGGGCAAATCATATTGATGTCGAGAGCGTCGACCCTGTCGCAGGCTTGCTTCACATAGGAAGCGAACGGTTTCATGATGTGCTCGTAGTAAAAAACCAAGGCTTTATGGTAATCGTCTTTATGCGGTTCTTTCGACAGCAAAATCGCATCACTGGCATAATGGGCGCCAAAGGCGTCACAAGAAACTAAGACCTTCAGTTCTTTGATGTAGGTGAACATCACGTCGGGCCAATGGAGCATCAGTCCGGAGACAAACTGAAAATGATAACCGAATAACTCGAGCGTGGCTCCTGGAATCATCTTGATTTCATTGAGCGGCAGACGGGTGATCTTTTCCAAGTTCATGAGCGCACCAGCGCTAGCGACAATCTTGATCTCCGGGTTGAGGCTCAAAAGCTTTTCGATTGCACCTGAGTGGTCGGGTTCGGTATGGGTCACAAACAGGTATTTGATGTTTTCAATCTTCGTGAGTTTCTTCAAGTGATCGATGTACTCGTCTTCGCAACGACCCTTATTCCCTTCAAAGACAATCGCCCCTTCAGGGGTCTTTAACAAATACGAATTGTAGGAGGTCCCATAATCGGTCAAAACAGTGACGTCAAACACCTTAAGCGAATGATCAATGACGCCGACGTAATAGAAGTTCTTTTTCAGTTCCAGACACTCCATAAACAATTACCTCAATAAAGATTATAACGAATCTTTTTCAAGAGAGGATAAAAGAGGCCGAAAAAAGGGAGGCCTAAACCTCCCCTCCCACCGCCGGTTTCATCAAAGAACCGGAATTTGGTGTTCAATCGCCTTTTTGTTCTCCGCCTCTTTGGGGAAAGTCAACGAAAGAATACCATCGGCATAGTTTGCCTTGATAGCTTTTTCATCAATCGTCCCAACATAGTAAGTGCGGGAGGCAACGCCGCTGAAGCGTTCGCGATGAACGTAATTGCCTTTCTTATCTTTGTCGTTGACCTCACGGTCCTGTTTCACGGTGACAGTGAGATAGCCTTCATCGTAGGCGACGCCGATGTCTTTTTTATTGACACCGGGGACTTCGATTTCCATCTGGTAGTTTGTGCCGAGTTCTTTCACATCGGTTTTCATATCGAGATTTTGAAAAGCGCGCGGCTCAGGGAAACCGCCTCCGGCAAACAAATCGAATAACGGATCCATCACGAATCCATTGTCGAGCGAAGCTAACGAATTTCTAACCATAATTTTTCCTCCTTTAATTAGCACTCTTTTCTTTTTGTGCTAACTATATATTAATACAAGTTTTAGCACTTTCAAGTTTTGTGTGCTAATTTTGAGAGGTAAAAAATTTTTATTCGATTAAAACTACTCTTTTATCAATATTAATTTTGATATTTCTTTTGAATCGTTAATAACTTTTCTGCAATTTCTTTTTTAAAAATCCCGAAGTCTATCACGAAGATTACCCCTTTCCCATGATGGGAAAAATAGTGAAAGATCTCATCGCTGATCTTTCGAGAAAGGTCTCTCGAAATATCTTCAACGCTTTCCCCATGTCCATCAGGAAGCACCCCTTGGGGATTTGCAAGGGGAAACCCTGGATGATAGAGCCTAGTCGCGCGCGCGAAAGAATCTTCTATATCTTCTTTTATGGTTGATGCTTCCCATTCGCCGGGAATCTGACTGGCATAAGGCATGAGGTTGTCCCCAATCAGTTTTTCTCCGTACTGCAAAAACTCTTCCAGTCCTTCTTGATAGTTAGCTTGATTCATAAGTCCTCCTATTAACTAATAGACAGTAAAAATTCCCTTTTGCCCTCCGACTTTGTAAAATATGCTTTATGCAACCCGAAATCATTGCGTCAATCGAATGCGAATTAAATGGCCAGGGGAACTCCTTGGCAAAGATGTTAAACTCCCTCTCTATCGTCAAGGATGCCCTCGGAGAAGGCTGTTGGGTAGGGCTTTACGTCTATCAAGAAACGGAGAGCATCCTTAACCTTGGTCCTTTTCAAGGGAGCCCAGCCTGCGAGAGCATCAAGCCCGGCAAAGGCATCGTCGGAACTTCCTACGCCGCCAAGCGGCCGATGTACGTCCCAGACGTCAGCAAATTCCCTGGTTATATCTCATGCGATTCCCGCGTCAAATCCGAAGCGGTTTTCCCGCTTGTCTATCAGGATCAGGTCATTGCGATTTTCGATGTGGATTCGCCCATTATCGACGGATTAAAAAACGATCTGGACCTTTTAGGCCAGATCGCCAATCTTCTCGCCAACTTCTCGCCGACGAATTAACGAACCAAATCAGCGAAGGCGAGATGGGTATACGTTTGTAAATCGAGAGGCGAAAGTTCGACCTGATAACCGCGTTTCCCCGCCGAAATACAGACGCTGTCGAACAACTGAGCCGTTTCATCCATATAGACGAGGAGCGGCTTTTTTAGGCCAATAGGCGAGCAGCCCCCATGAACGTAGCCCGTGAGAGGGAGAAGTTCCTTCAAGGGGATCATCTCCATCGATTTCGAGCCAGAAGCCTTCGCGGCCTTCTTTAAATCGAGTTCTTGAGCAACGGGAATATCGAAAACGAAATGTTCTTTTTTCTCATTTTCACAGATCAAACTCTTAAAAACGGCCTCGGGATTTTGCCCTAAAGCGCTCGCGACCCCAACCCCATCGACAATCTCGGGATTGTAATCGTGAGGAATGTAGGCTATTTTGGCCTGATCGAGCAATCGCATGACGTTGGTTTTTTCCATATTGATAATAGTAATACAACAAGAAAAGGGCAGAATGAATTCTGCCCTTCCCTTTTCAGAAATTCAATTAGGCTTTGCCTAATTGAACGTCATCGTTGCCCGAAGTGGAGATCCACATATCGAGCATCGAAATCGGATCATTGTAGTCGCAGAGCCAACCATTACGAGCAATAGTGAAGTCACCTGATTTGCGGGTGGCGACGAAGGTCGCCCAATCCTGGTTCTTGAGGTTCATCGTGATGCCGTACTTGGCGAAGGCGCTCTGCAGGTACTCAGCGATGGCCTTGTGGGCTTCGCTGGTGTTGTAGAGGTATTCGAAACTCGGAACATTGGTGAACTTCTTGGCCGTTTCATCGTAGGAGTAGCCGGCCGCTTTGATGGCGGCAATGCCCTTCTCGACGTTGGCCGCAAAAGCGGCATCCGTATCGGTGACATCGATCCAGCCCTTGCCATCCTGGTTCGCACCATTCGTATCGGTCCAATCACCAACGCTATTCGGGCCGGTAAGACCTTTGGAAACGAAGCCATTCGCCGGCTGTTCTCCGCCTTGGGTGACCGAAGTAACGATGTAGTTGCGGTTAATAAGATAGCTTAAGCCCGTCCGGAGCGATTCCCGTTTTGGTTCGGTATCGGCCACTTTGTTGAAAGCAACGTTGTTAACGTTAAAGCAAACATAGTAGGTGCCGAGCTGGCCGACGTTGAAGTACTCGCCCGGATAATCGGTGGCAGCCGTGGCGATTTCCGCCTGCGGGATTTCATCGATCATCTGATAAGAACCGGTCTTGTAGGAGTTGAGCATCGCGGTCGCGTCATCGGAGAAGGCGAACTTGATTTCGGTGGCTTTGACCATCGCGGTGTCGTAATAGTTCGGGTTCGGCTCAAAGACGATCGCATCCGTGCCAAACGACTTAATCTTCATCGGGCCATTGCAGACGAAGGTACTGGCTTTCTTCGAACCGGCCCAATCGCCAGTGGCATCGGCCGTGGCCGGAACCGGAGCGAAGGTCGGGAAGGCCAAAAGCTCTTTGAAATAAGAGCAAGCATTCTCAAGGGTGACAACGACAGTCTTGTCATCGGTTGCCTTGGCATCGAGCGAAGCACCATCGGCTTCGCCTTCCGCATCGGCGCCGCCTTTGATCGCTTCGAAGAGGTAGTTGTAGTCACTGGTAACTGCGGTCGAAACCGCGCGTTTCCAACTCCGCACAATATCGCCGGCCATTAAGGCGGTGCCATCGCTCCACTTTAAACCATCGCGTAAAGTGAAAATGTAAGTGACGGTGCCATCAGAATTGGCGACAATCGCCGGCTCGGCAGCAGCTAAGCCAGGGACGAGTTTGACCGCACCGTTCGGATAGGCGCCTTCATAGGACCAACGATAGAGACCTTCGAAAAGGTGCTCATCGTAAGTACCGCCATCAACCGTGGTGTTGAGAGCCGGGTCAATCGTGCCCGGGGCCGAGGCGATGCAAGCGGTAAAGCTTCCCGAAACGCCATAGAAGAACTTGTAACCGAGCGGCATCGAGAAGAAGCCGGTCATGCTCGTTTTCTTGAGGAAAAGGTCTGTGTAGTAATAAAGTGGGCAGATGGCGCCTGTCGACATCAGCTCAGTCTCAGCCGCGTGCATGAGTTTGAATCTCTGCGTTTCGTCGGTCGTTCCCTTGATCTTTTTGATAATCGCGTCATAGCTGTTAGCCCAAGTGAGATTTTTCTCGCTCGCGCTGATCGTCCCATCGCCATCCAGATCGACTTGGTAGCCGGCATAGGCAGCGTTGTTGTTGGAGGTGGCGGCCTTGCCGCAAGAAGCCAAAACAACCGGCATCAAACCAATAAGGCCAACCAGAATTTTTTTCGATTTGTTGTTCATATGAACAATCCTTTCTAGGCTTTCGCCTAATTGTCACATCCCTGTCCGACCCGCTTGTAACGGGTAGAGACATGCCACGAAATGACCCTTACGGACTTCCCTTAGGACGGGTTTCCCTTTCTCCGAGGCACAGGCATCCTTAGCAAAAGGACACCGCGTCCTGAAGGGACATCCGCTGGGGGCGTTCAGTGGACTTGGAATATCGCCTTTGAGAACGACGCGTTCGTTCTTTCGGGCCGACTTCGGATCGGGGAGAGGAATCGCGGAGAGGAGAGATACCGTGTACGGATGCATCGGTTCCTCGAAAAGCTTGTCGCTTTCCGCGAGTTCGACCACGTGGCCGAGGTACATGACCGCAATGCGGTCCGATATATGCTTAACAACCAAGAGGTTGTGAGCAACAAAGAGATAGGTGAGCTTCAATTTCTTCTGAAGCTCTTCGAAAGTGTTGAGCACCTGGGCTTGAATCGAAACATCCAAGGCGGAGACTGGCTCATCGCAAACCACGAGTTCCGGATTAAGGGCAAGGCTTCGTGCGATGCCGATTCTCTGACGCTGGCCCCCGGAGAATTCGTGGGGGTAACGCGTGGCCTGTTCAGAAGAAAGACCGACCGTGGTCATCAGCTCGATCACGCGCTGATGGCGGAAATTCTTAAAGGAAATGCGTTTTTCCTGGCACTCCGATTTAAAGAGTTCTTTGTGGGCATCAAGCGGCTCGGCGATGATATCTTCGACGGTCATGCGCGGATCCAAGGACGAATAAGGATCCTGAAAAACCATCTGCGCATGCAAATGGAGGTATTCCAAATCCTTGGCATACTCTTTTTGCGATTTCTTCTCCTGAGCGATCTTCGCCACGTAATCTTTCTGAAGCGCGGCCTTTTTGCTGGCGATTTCCGTCTTTTGCTCCTCGCTCGGATGGGGGTAAAGGGCTTCGACTTTCTTTTCCGCTTCCTTTTCTTCTTTCTTCAAATCGCGGATTTCGTGACTATAGATTTTTTTGCCTTCGATTTCGCGACCATTGAAAATGACTTCGCCATCCGTCGGCTCATAAAGATGGAGAATCGTCCGTCCAAGCGTGGTCTTGCCGCACCCGGATTCACCAACGATGCCGAGGGTTTCTCCACGTTTGACCTCAAAGGAAACATCATCGACCGCCTTGAGTTGACGCGTTTTAAAGAAGCCCGTCTGGGTGGGAAAATACATCTTCAGATGCCGAACTTGAAGGATGAAATCATCCGCGGGCGCGGTCGTTTTAACATCGATTTTCGGGGTATCCGCCATAATCATTTTTCCTCCTTCGTTTGTTGATCCGCAGCCTTTTTGCTGGGATTCCTCACATTAGATTGATCCACGACAAAGCCTTGGTTGATATAGGCAACGAAGTCTTCTTTGCTCAATTTGCCCGCTTTGACATCCGCTAAAGCGCTTGCAAAGCAGCTTGAATAATGCTGATTATCGATCTTCCGTTCGTGCGGATAACGCTCAAGACAGATTTCCATGCATTTCTCGCAGCGCGGGGCGAACGAACAGCCTTTCGGCAAAGCGAAGACGTCGACGGGGTTGCCTTCGATCGGATGGAGTTTCATCCCTTTGCGAGCGGCTTGGCCCGGAATTGAAGCCATCAGACCTTTGGTATATTCGTGTTGGGGGTTATAGAAAATTTCATCGACTGCGCCGCGTTCGACGATGCGGCCGGCATACATAACCTCGACTTCATCGCAAATTTGAGCAACGACGCCAAGATCATGGGTGATGATGATGACACCCGTCCCGAGCTTCTTTTGAATGTTTTTGATCAACTCAAGAATCTGGGCTTGGATCGTCACATCGAGCGCAGTCGTCGGTTCGTCGGCGATCAAGAGATCCGGGTCGCTCAACAAAGCCATGGCAATCATGACTCGCTGGAGCATGCCACCCGAGAACTCAAAGGGATATTGCTTCATCCGCTTTTCCGGCTCATTGACCCCGACAAGGGTCAGCATTTCGATGGAGCGCTTCTTGGCGCTATGATGGGTAACCTTAAACTTCGAGCGGTATTCCTGCTCGCTCTCGCGATAGGCACGATAGGCTTCTTTGATCAGCTCTTTCCGCCGTTTCCGAATTTCTTTGACCCGAGCATGGTGGGCCGCTTTAATCGCCTTCAGGTTGGCATCATCAAGGGCCTTGGCTTCACGTTCGGCTTTGGCTAACGCGGCTTTTTCTCGGAAAAGAAGCGGCCGGTAATGAGCATCAAGAGTCCGCTCTTCGCCTAAGAGACGGTTTTTTTCATCAAGGGCAAGGCTCGGCGAAGACAAAGCGACTTTGATCGGCCGCTTCTTTTCGCCATAAGCCTTTTCATCCTCTTCAAGATGAAGAGCCAAGGTTTGCACTTCTTTTTCTTTCGTCCGTTTCTTCTCTTCGCGGAGCGCTTCGCTTCGCTCGTTGCCATAGCGGCCTTCTTCTTGGAAGAACTCGACGCCGGCAGCCCGAAGAGCATTTTCTAAAGCCAGACGATATTTGCTCTTTGAGTAAACGTGCTCTTGCTTGGCAAGAAGCTGTTCGCGGGCGGCCTGAGCTTTCGCTTCTTCTTTCGCAACATTCAAATTCGCTTTGTCGGCGGCGATCGTGGCCTCGAGTTTCGCCTTTTCTTCGTATAAGGGCGCGAGGGCGCTTTCTACGGCTTTCTCCGCCTTCTTATCTTTCAGATTAAAGAGGAGACGGTTCAGCATTGTCTGATCATCGCGAAGCGTCTTTTCTTCCGGCTCGATCAGCTTCTCGAAACGACTGGCGTTATGAAGGAGCATCGCCTCTTCCATCTGGTGGCCAATCGTATAAGCCGGATTGAGGGCGGTCATCGGGTCTTGGAAAATCATCGCAATCTTGTTGCCACGAATCTTCCGCAGTTCTTTCTCTTTCATCCCAACGAGTTCTTCCCCATTGAAAATCACTGAGGAACCCGGCTTGATTTTGCCCGGAGCGACAAGAATCTGCATCAAAGAGGCGGCGGTCACGGATTTGCCCGAGCCCGACTCACCGACGATGCCAAGGATCTTGCCTTTTTCGACGCTGAAAGAGATGCCTGCCACCGAACGGACTTCGCCCGCCGGAACCTGGAAGGAGGTTTGAAGATTATTAACGATTAGTAAAGTGTTTTCCATAGCGATTACCTCTGCAGCTTCGGATCAAATGCATCCCGAAGACCATCGCCGACGAGGTTCAAGCAAAGAACCAAAACGCAGATGAAAAGGGCGGGGATGAACATCAAATACGGATAATTCGTCAGCGCGCCTTCGGCATCGCTGCAGAGCGAGCCGAGCGAAGGCATCGGGGCCGAGACACCAATGCCAATGAAGCTCAGAAAGCTTTCGGTGAAGATGGCGGAAGGAATTTCGAGGCCCGCCGCGATGATGATGACCGACATGCTGTTCGGAATGAGGTGCTTGCGGATGATGAAGCTCGGTTTGGCGCCGATCGAACGGGCGGCCAAAACATATTCTTGTTCCTTAAGACCGAGGACTTGGCCCCGGACCAAGCGGGCCATGCCAACCCAATAAAGAAGGGCGAAAACGATGAAAATCGAAATCATGCCCGGCCCTAGTTTGGCCAAAGGGGTTCCGTCGAGAGAATTACCGATCGTTTTATTGAAGACAACCGAGAGCAAAATGATGATGACGATGTCCGGAATTGAGTAAATAACATCGACAATCCGCATCATAATCATATCGACCTTGCCCCCAAAATAGCCCGAAACGGCACCATAGATGCTGCCGATGATGAGGACGATGACCGCGGCGAACAAACCCACGAAGAGCGAAATCCGGCAGCCATAGATCACCCGGATGAAATAATCGCGGCCCGCCGAGTCAGTCCCAAAGATATGAGGCCAGACAAACTGGCCAGCCGCCTGTAACGCCTTTTCGGTGTCGCTATATTGGAACGGCGCCAAATAATTGTAGGTGTTGTCGTAGTTATGGCTGACTGAAAGCATGTCGGTATAACTATAAGGATAGACCCCATCAATCGGGATAATGATGATCGCCAAGATCAAGATGATAAGGATGATGCCTGCCACAAGCGCGACCGGATTCTTGAGAAGGCGATGGCACGAATCGCGAAAGAAGGAAGTCGAAGGCCGCAAATGGGTTTGGGCCGCCTTTTCGTCGTTATTGGCTTTCTTGGTCTCTTTGTCGTAATCGGCCAAATGGAAAATATTCGGCCGATCATAGTCGGCTTGTAGCGAAAGTGGAAAGGGTAATTTTTGTCCAAATTTCATAAGCGCTACTCCAATTCCACCCGCGGGTTGACAACCTTATAAAGCAAATCGCTGATGAGCGTCATCGCGACGACGATGACGGTCAGGAAGATCGTGGTGCCCATCACCATCGAATAGTCCCGAGCGAGAATCGATGAGACAAAGTATTTGCCAATCCCCTGAACCTGGTAGATTTGCTCAACAACCAAGGAGCCGGTGATGATCGAAGCAAACATCGGTCCGGCATAAGTGATGGTTGGAGCCAAAGAGTTTTTCATGACATGACCGAAAAGAATCCGGGCTTTGCTGGCGCCCTTGGCTCGAGCGGTGATGATGTAATCGCTTCCTAAAGAATCGAGAGTCGCCGAACGGGAAAGCCGAGTGATATACGCGCTTGGGTAAATCGCGAGAGTGATAATCGGCAGGATCAAAGCTGGATAGCCGCCATTGGTCCAATCGGTGGGAAGCCAATGAAGCTGAAGGGCGAAGAAATAAAGCAAAATCGTGGCGATAACGAAGCTTGGGAAAGCGACGGAAGCAGTCGAAAGCACCATGATAACCCGATCGAGCCAGGTCCCCCGTTTCACCGCCGCCAAAGAACCAAAGAGCGTGCCGACGACAATGGCGATAACCGCGGCGATGAGACCCATCGGGAAACTGAAGCGCATCCCGTCATTGATCAAATCGATGACCATTGCGGACTTCGTTTTTAAAGACGGGCCAAAATCAAAGGTCAAAATACCCCTAAGATAACGGAGATATTGGACGAAGAGGGGGGCGTCAAGACCATATTTCTTATTGAGGGCCGCCAGAGTGGCAGCCGAAACGGAACGCTCAGAAAGGAAAGGCCCGCCCGGAATGAGCTGCATGAACCAAAACGTAATGGTCGCCACTACAAAAATAGTGACAATTGCCAGCAAAATTCGTTTAACGATGTACGCTAGAGTTTTTCCATTCATAACAGTGCCTGTCCTGTTACCGGAGCGTGAGCCTAATGATTAGTGCCCGCCTCGATGCTTTGAAGTTTATGGGGAGTCAAAAAACTGTCAATAATTATTTTTCATTGCGCGATATTTTCATTGTTTGTAAGCGTTTTCATAACGAAATATTCACTGTTTATTTTTGCTTCTTTTTTTGCAAAATCCCCATGTTTTCTTTGCTTTTCGTGGTAATTTTTCGCTTGTTTCACCCCAAAAAACTTAACGATTTTCACCGCTTTTCAGAGGTAAAAGAAAAGCCAAAAATGGAAACTTGCCAAAGGAGAAAACATCTTGATGTTTCTTAGCCAATCCAGCGGTCGCCGCGATCGAAGTCGTGCTCGTTTTCGGCGAGCCAAAGGAAATGGACGAAGGCGGAAGGCCGTTTGAAAAAAAGATTGCACCATTGAAGTAGACGAGGAGGTCGACTCTTCCGATGAAGCGACAAGCGAATTTGTCAAAGCAAAGGAGACGCTCTTTTTGTCCTTCTCGTCGTCGACGCGCCTGATCAAAAAGAGGACAGGCTAACGACAATGGCCCCTTTGGGGAGCTCTTTTTCACGGCGTTGCCCCGACTCGATTTGACCCTTGTGTCTAATCAAGAAAGAGAAATCTTCTTTTATTCGCTCTGGAGAATAAAAAAGTGAAAAGGACCCCTTTCGAGGTCCGAGGTGATTCCGCATAGCGAGCTTGCAACAACCCGCCACGCGAGGTAACTAACCTAACGGTCTTTCCGAATGACTCTCCATCAAACTTAGGACTACCGTCAGCCTATACCTTTCCATACGGCTTGCGCCTCCGGATAGACACCGCCATTACTTTCCCGTTGGCTGGAGGACAAGGCCCTTCGAACGCGCCGATCGAGCGCTTAGGCAATTCAGTAGGTTTCCCCGCTGAATGGCATTATTTAACCATAGGTCGAAAAACTGTCAATTATTATTTTTTATCGAATCTTCTTCTTGCGATGGCAGGCCACTTTTTATTTTTAACCCACCGCTTTTCTGATAAAAAAGCCCGGCATAACCGGGCTTGACATCGAATGAGAGATTAGGCTTCTTTGATCTTATAGGAGATCACGCCAGCCACGATGCTCGTGAGCGCCGAGGCTACCGAGGCAACGCCCGCGGCGATGAAACCCCAGCCTAAAGTCAGATCTTGCGGATGAGCGCCCGTCGGATCGAGATAGCCGCCGATGAGATTCTTAGCAAGGAAGAAGAGAATCGCGGTCGCGGCGAAGCAAAGGCCCGCTAAGAAATCGAGGAAACCAACGAACTTCTTGCCGCCCTGGCCAAAGCTGAAGATAAAAGCAATCAATTGGAAGAAAGCGCCGACGCAGCCGAGAACGAAGGCGGTAATCAAACCACCATAGGGGCCGCCATGATACGAATTGACGCCGGAGGCGCTATTGCCGAAAACAAAATCATAAGCAACGATATTCTCGCCCGTCGTCGTGACGAAGCCCGTCCCAAGCGGGAAGAGTAACGCGCAGGCGCTGAAGATGATGATCACCATCCCCAAGAGAATCAGTAAGCCATTGTTCTTTTTCATGTTCAAAATCCTTTTCGTTGAAACGAAACTATCTTACTAGGTTATCCCCTCTTCTTCAAGAAGAGACCTTACCCTCAACGAAGAGAAATCAAGCGGCGCTAACCGTCAAGGTGATTCCTTCCGAAGTCATCGCGGAGAAAACAACCTTATACGGAAAGGTTTTTCCGTCGTTCATCGTGCTCACAGAATCATAGTAATAATTCGGGAAGCTATTTTGGTAAGTGACATAGGAAAAGGTATCGCCGGCTTGGAAAAGCGTCGAATTGTCGGCATGGTAGCGGACGCCTGAACTGGCGCATTCGGTGTCAAAATTCCGCTTAAGGGTGCAGTCGATCGCCTGAATCGCGCGAAAATTCTCATCAAGGACGTTATAACCATTTGAATTCGAATGGGCCCGGATCGTGTAGGAGCTGGAGTTATGAACCAAGGCGTCAGTGTAAGAGTAACTCACGCTCGAGCCCGAAACCATCGCCTTGGCCAAACGCTCATCGACGTGATAAATCCGGACTCCGTTTTCCCTGAAGGCGGGATAGCGGTTCGGATAGGTGTTTTCAGAATCGGAGAGATTCAAAAGATCCGGGGTGTAATATTCGAGCAGCATATACTCATCGAAGGCGCTGCCATTCCAGCTGTTGTCCGCGGGAATGAGAACCGCCTGACCCGAAGTCGACGAAGGTTTGAGAGTCAGCGTGGTCGCTCCGCTCACCACGAGCGGATCAATCCAGTCGAGCGCGAACTTCGAATAGGCGTTGTGGTCGATGATGTTGCCATCCATCATATCGATCAAGCCCATCGGGCCATAGTTCTTCGTACCGCTTATTTTTGCGGAAACGTAATAGTCTTCGAGCCCCAGCATGTGGCCCGTTTCGTGGCAGAATGTATGGGCATCAGTACCACTTTCGCCATAACCGATATTCATGAAATCGTAAGAGCCCCAGCAATAGACGCAAGCGGAGGGCGAGCTTGTCGAGGCCTTTTCTCGAACGTCCCAATAGGTGTAAGCCCAGAAAAGACTTTTGGAGAGGCTACTATCGCTTTGAATATCGGGCGCGCTATAGACCAGCCAGACGCCATCGATATGGCCGTCACCATCGTTATCGAATTCGGTGGCATCGGTATGGTAGGTTCCCTTATACCAGGCAACCGCGCCACGAAGGACGGTCCAGGTCGGGTCATAACTTGTATCGCTGCTCGTGAGAGCCGCCAAGCCGCTGGCGGTATAACCGCAATCATACCAATCGCTGACCGAGCCTTGCAAAAGAAGCTTTCCGAAAGACGATTTGTAATAGTAGGAGGATAAACTCTCCCACGAAGTATCGCTCGGATTGCCAAAGAAAGTCCGGTAAATCCGCTCGCGGTTAGCGCTGGTCGCGTTAATGGCATAATCGTCGATGATGACGGGGATCACCAAAATCTTTTGCGTCCCTTCGGGGGTCAGACAAACCGTTCCGCTCGCCTCGTCCATTTTCTTTTCGGGGATCGCGTTGCTCGCCGAAGCGTAATGGGTGCCGCTTACGCCCGCCGCCTTCTTTGGCGCTCCGTATTGGGAGCCATCATTCGTGGAAGTGAGCAAGACGGCCGCCCCATCGCTCGGGGTCGTGCCAACGGAAGCGATCCCCGAAGAAAGGCTGGCTTCCGTGCTCGTTTTATCGGAGCTCGTCGTTTTCTCGGAGCTCGAGCCGCTCACAAAGGAGAACGTGCAGGAACAAAGTAGGCCCACGAGAAGGAAGAGAAGCGGCAAAGCGTGGTTCTTTTTCGTACAAAAACTCCTTTCCGGGCCTCACTTGGCGACGATAGACACCGTAATCGAATCGCTGCTCATCGCAGAAAAACTGGCGGTAAAGGGGAAAGCGTTCCCATCATTCATCGTCGATTTGGGGAAACTGGCGGAATAGGCGCCAAAAGAAAAGGAATCGCCCGCTTGAAATAAAGTCGAATTATCAGCGAGAACGCCAATGCGATGAGTCCCGGTGCTATTGATGAGCGTATCGTAGTCGATATCAAAGTTTCGCTTGTGGGTGCAATCGATCTCTTGGATCAAACGGAAAGCTAAGGCCGTCCCAAGCTTTTCGTTCTGACTCGAGGAATTCGAATGGGCCATCACGCTATAGGCATAGTTGTTTTTCGAAGAAGGGGTTATCACCGTATCGGTGTAATTGTGGGAGCCGCCATCGATCTCAATCTGCCGCGCGTCGACGTGGTAGATCCGGACTCCAGACTCGGTGAAGCCTTGGGTATTGTTGCCAGGATAAGCCGAAACGGAATCTTTCTTATTGAGCAAACTCGGGGTATAGAACTCGAGCAGCATATACTCGTCAAAAGCGCTGCCATTCCAGCCGTTTGTTGTGGTGGGTAACAAAATAGCCTGACCCGTCGTCTCCGAGGGTTTCAAGATGATGTTGGCGCTGCCCGTCACCACGAAAGGCTTGATCCAGCCAAGGGCAAATTTGCTATAAGCGTCGTGATCGATGATGTTGTAATCCATCATATCGAGGCGGCCCATCGGACCGTAGTTGGTTGCGTAATTCGAGGATTTCGACGCCACATAATAATCATCGAGACCCATCAAGTGGCCGGTTTCGTGGATGAAGGTATGGGCGTCGAGACCGCTCGAGGTATAGCCCTCATACATAAAATCATACGAAGCCCAGCTGTAGCGGAAGGGAATTCGGGTAGAAATCTTGCCACCGTTATTGACCGCCGTCTCATAAGAAAGGAGGTCGCTATAGGTGTAGGCCCAGAAATCTTCGCTATCAAGCGAGGAATCATTGCCGGCGTCCGGGGCGCTATAGACAAACCAAATCGCATCGACGACTCCATCGTTGTTGCTGTCGAATTCACTCAGATCCGTGTTATAGGTCTTCGCGTACCAAGCCGTCGCATTTTCAACGATGTCCCAAGTGGGCGTCCAAAGGCTGGAATACTCCGATTTCCCAGAATAGGTCAACTTCGAAAGTTCGCTCGAGGTATAGCCCGATTCGTACCAAGGACTGACGGTGCCGTTGATCAAGAGCTGACCGAAAGACGATTTGTAGTAAAAGGAAGCCAGACTCTCCCACGAGGTGTCGCTCGGGTCGCCAAAGAAGCTCTTGTAGATGTTGGAACGGACGGTTTCCGTCGCGTTTCGCGAAAAGTCGTCGATGATGACGGGAATCACCAAAAGATTGATTTTGCCCGTCGAGGGCATCACGAAACCTGCGCCCGACTGTTCAACCGCAAACTGGGTAAAAGAGGTGGCTTTTGCGGAGTAATTGGTCCCCGAAGGCGCTTCATCGAGCGAAGGCGCCGCGTAGGTGGAACCATCTTTTGCCGCCGTTTGCAACCCCGAAGTTGTTCCCGTTCCCCCGGGCTGAACGAGGCTCCAGAGATTGCAGGAAGAGAGCGAGATCAATAAAACCGCGCCTAAGGGCAAGGCGAGATGTTTTCCGAGTAAATTCTTTTTCATAATTTGAGTATATCGGTTTTTTCTTTCCCCGTATCATACACATTTTAAAACCCCTGCCTATTGGAGCGAAGCCCAAAGGCGGGGGTCAAGGCAAATCGTTTAAACTATTTACTTGGCTTTTTTCGCCGGGGCCTTTGTTTTCTTCTCGTCGATTGGATTGCCGAATTCATCGAGAAGGATCGGATTGGGATCGAAATCACATTTGCTGGAGATTGTCGAAGCGCATATTGAGAGGTATATCACCAAGCGCGAAGCGCTGAGCCCACCCCAATAGGATACATCGCCAAGATGACCGTAAGCATCGAAGATTGAATAATAGCCAATCCCACCAAAAAGAAGAAAGGCGACTGTGACCCAAGCGAAAGCCCAGAAGCGCCAGTCTGAATCGCCGTCAAGTGCTTTCAAGATGTAGAAGACGATCGTGCCGATCGCGCTCAAAAAGCCCAAAAGATAGAAGACGGCGCCACCGGCAAGGCCGTGGCCGAAACCAAAAATGGCCTTCGTCAAGGCAAAAGCTGTCACATAGAGACCCAAAAGCAAGACCGAAATAACGCGGGAACCATGATGGCTGATGAAAAGACTGATGAAAATGCCAAGGCTAAGAACAAAACCGATCATCATGAAGATGAGGTTGATGGTATTATCCTGTCCACTGAGCATCCCCGATGAGAGCCAAGCGAAATAGAAGATGACGAAAAGGAGGGTGAAAAGAACCCCAAAGAACATCAGAAGCACTAAGGGGGTAAAATGGCGAGAGAAAAATGCGCTGAGTTTTTTCATTGCCCGTCTCCTTTCTTGGCGGCATCGAGCCGTTTGATCTCTTCGCGGTAGGCTTTTTCCTCAGCACTATTGCAGAGGACCAAGTGACCGGGCAAAATCTCACGAAAACTCGGCTTTTCTTTTGAGTAGTCGTGAACCTTCGAAGGATTGTAGATCTGGCGAATCCGGTTTTTCTCCGACAAAGGATCAGGCTTCGGAATCGCGGAAAGAAGCGCTTTGGTATAGGGATGAAGCGGATGCTTAAAAAGTTCGTCCGAACTCGCCATCTCGACCATGTTGCCGAAATACATGACGCCGATTCTGTCGCAGAAATATTTGACGACCGAAAGGTCGTGGGCGATGAACATCATTGTGAGACCCATTTCGTTTTTGATGTCGTTGAGAAGGTTGAGAATCTGGGCGCGGATGGAAACATCGAGCGCGGAGATCGGCTCATCACAAATCAAAAGTTCCGGTTGCATGATAAGGGCGCGGGCAATGCCGATTCTCTGGCGCTGACCCCCGCTGAACTCATGGGGATAACGAGAGGCGTATTCGGGTATTAATCCGACTTTCTTCAGCATCTCAATACACTTTTCGTGGTTTTCGGCCTTGTTGTAATGGTGCTGGATGTGAAGACCTTCTTGAATAATGTCTTCAACGGTCATGCGCGGATCGAGCGAGTCCACCGGATCCTGGAAGATCATTTGGATCTCGTTAACGAGTCGGTGGGTTTCTCTGTCGTTTTTATCCGGCACCCGAATGTCATCAGCGTGGACGTTGTCATAATGGATGCGTGAAATCTCCTCCCGTTGCTGTCGAAGATGAAGCGCTTCTTCTTTCCGTGTCGCAGAAATCTGACCCCCATAGAGCTCTCGGATCTTGCTCAGTTGCTCATTTTCATTGCTCAAAGCCACTTGAATTAATGATTCAAGTTCCTGAATCTGAGCGGAATACTTCGATTGGATGATTGGCAGAATTTGATCGCTATCTTCATCGCCCGGGACGCATTTCTCTTTGATTTCGGCGGCCTCTTCTTTCTTGAGGTCGTTCAATTGGACTTCGAGATCGCGACTCTTTAAAGGAATCGCATTGATCTCCTCGGTTTCTTTGTTTCGGAGGCCGGCGATTTTCTCGCGGGCGTGGACTTTGCTCCATTTAATCTCTTTCTCGTTCCATCTCGAGCCAGCCGAAATACGATAGCCTTTGTAATAGATGCTACCCGAGGTGATGTCATAGAGTTTTAAAATGCAACGGCCGGTCGTGGTTTTGCCACATCCGGATTCGCCAACGAGGCCAAAGCACTCGCCTTTCTTGATCTGGAAACTGACATCATGGACCGCCTTGGTCTTATAGTTCGGGCCCATCGCAAAGAATTCCTTGAGATGGATCACCGAGAGCACGATATCCTGGTCGACCAAATCCTGCCGGAAAGACATGCCGATCACATGGAGAGCGTTGCGGTCGAGTTCGAGCTCATAGGTGAGTCGTTTGATCTTCGCGTCGCTTTCCGCTTGGATTTTCGCGAAATCCGCTTCGGCTTTTGCATCGCCCTTTTTAGAAAGATAGGCTGTTTTTGCCGTGAATACTTTCTTTTTTTCTTCAATTAAGGCTTCGCTTTTCGCCTCGATAGCGGCTCGAAGTTCGCCCTTGCGTTTGGCAGCGGCTTCCCGCTTGGCCTTCTCTTCCGCAGTTGGGCCGACAAATAAATCTTTAATCATTGCTTGACCCCCGCTTTCTTAAGAGAGTTCTCAATTCGGGTCGTCACGATCTTCGGTAGAACGGCTTCCGGGGCTCGCGTATCCAAAAGCCAGCTGGCGGCATAATGCGTCGATGAAATGACAAACATCGGCGGCTCTTTTTTGAAATCGATGCCGAGCGCGTAACGGCTTCGGAGAGCGAAGGCATCACCTTTGGGCGGAAAAAGCATATTCGGCGGGGTGCCTGGAATCGCTTCGAGGCGCTCTTTGCTGTCGATATCGGGGATTGAGCTGAGCAAAGCCCAGGTATACGGATGGGCAGGCGAATAGAAGACATCGGCGGCTGTTCCGTATTCAACGATCTTACCCGCATACATGACAGCGACCCGATCCGCCATGTTGGCGACGACCCCAAGGTCGTGAGTAATGAAAATAACTGACATATGGCGGGCCGCTTTCAACTTGTTAATCAACTCAAGAATCTGGGCTTGAATCGTAACGTCGAGGGCTGTGGTCGGCTCATCGCAGATCAAGATATCTGGATCGGCGGTGAGAGCGATGGCGATGACAATGCGCTGGCGCATGCCACCCGAAAATTCGAAGGGATACTGGTTAAAACGCCGCTCGGGCTCAGGGATGCCCGCTTCTTGCATGATGCGAAGCGCCCGCATCTTGGCTTCCTTGTGTGTTACACGGAGTTCGGAGACGTAACGGCGCCGTTCCGAAATGAAATCGGCATAATCCTTTTCAATATTCTTGAACGTAAAAAGACGTTCAACGATCGGGGCACGCAGCTGTTTATGGCGAGCGACAATCTCTCCGCGGAGGGCGCTGACTTCGGCTTTGGCCTTCTTTTTTGCTTCTTTTAAAGCCGCTTTATCGGCGACGAGAATCGGAGTTAAACGCGCCTTTTCTTTGCCGTAATTGGCTTCCGCTTTTGCCCTTTCTTCGATGCCGACGTTGTTTTTTTTCTTCTTGGCATGCTTCCATTCGCCTTTGGCGATCTGGAGAAGCCGCTCATCGTTTTTGAATTTAATCAACTCGTCGGAAATCAAATCATCGTACTTATGCTTCAGGTGGTCGCCATTGATGATCATGACTTCGGTGATTTGCTTGCCGATCTTCATGATTGGGTTAAGCGAAGAAAGCGGATCTTGGAAGATCATGCCGATCTTGGTGCCACGAATCCGGTGGAATTCATCTTCAGCGATCTTGGTCAAATCTTCGCCTTCATAGGTAATCGAGCCAGAATCGATGTGGGCTGAGGCGCCCAAAATACCCATCACTGTCTTGTTGGTCACGGATTTGCCCGAGCCCGACTCGCCGACAATGCAAAGCGTTTCGCCTTTATAAAGATCGAAGGAGACACCGCGAACCGCTCGGACATAGCCATCGTCCGTTTCGAAAGAGACGGCGAGGTTTCTCACTGAAAGAACAACCTTTTTCCCCGTAGGAACCGGGCCGACTTCTTCAGGGTAGGCAATCGTTTTGTTGGTTTTGATTTCGCTGTCCATAAGCCTACTCATTCGATCCTTTCAAAGACGGGTTAAACGCATCGCGGAGGCCGTTGCCGAACAAATTGAAGGAAATCATGATAAGCATCATCACGATTGAGGCGGAAACGATCATGTAAGGATGAAGGGCGATTTCGCCTTGGGCGTTCGATAAGGTGACACCAAAACTTGTGCCTTTGAAACCAAAGGCCGTCGGTAAGAGATAAGAAATGGTCGCTTCGGAGAAGATGACGCCGGGAATCATGAAGGCAGTGGCCGTGACGATTGTGCCGACGCCGTTGGGGAGAATGTGGCGGAAAATAAGCCGGGCATCCGAGGCGCCCAAGGTGCGAGAAGCCAAAACATATTCGCGGTCCTTAAAGCGGTAGAACTGACTTCGGGTCATGCCTGCCACCCCCATCCAGCCCGTTAAGCAAAGGGCAAAGAGGAAGGTCCAGAAGGTAGAGCCCATCAACATCGCAATCAAGGTCATCAAGACAATCCACGGCATGCCGCCGAGAATTTCGGTGAAGCGCTCCATGATGATATCGACCCAGCCACCAAAATAGCCAGACACTGCGCCCCAAATGAGACCGAACGAGAAATTGATGATCGCGCAAAGAACGCCGAGTTCAAGCGAGGTCAATAGACCTGAGAAAACAATCTTGAAGAAGTCGCGACCATTACTATCGGTACCAAAGAAATACTGCGGTGAAGAACAACTGGAAATCAAACCCTTATAATAGTCATAACGATAAAGCGAGCGGGTGCAGGTCAAAGAGACAACCGTGCTACCTTTCCAGGTGACGATCGACTCTTTGCTGATGGCGCGAACGGGACAATAAATTTCGCCTTTGGCGGTAAGAGCAAAGGCACCCGGGGCATACTCGCCCGTTGACGTATTGCCCGTAAAGGCATAGGTCATCCAACCTTTCGCGATGAATTCTTTGATGGAATCCGCATCGAAGACATAGGTATCATCGCCGAACGCGGCGTTGTAATAGTCGTAACGGAAATCGCCGAGCGTTAAAATGGCGTGATAGACATCCAGGGTCCCGCTGCCAGAGATCTTCCAGGCGTTGGTCGTGTTCGACATCATTTTGACGGCATCGCTAAAATTGATGGCGGAGAAGTCCGTCAATAAATCACTTGAAAGCGTAACCCCATCAATATAAAGAGCGGGGTAAGCCAAGGGATCCTGAGAGGTTTTGAGCGAGATTTCAACCGCGCTCGTGAAGGTGGCTGGGCGCCCGGCGGCAACATAGGAAGGATCGGCTTGAATTTTGGCGGCGATCGTCGTCGAATCAAGGGTGAAGTCCTGATAAGTGGCCGAATAATCCATCAAGGGGATTTCTGTCTCGAGCGTACCGTCATTATTGAGGTCGGCATAAAAATTGACGACGTAGTTTGGGTTATGGGCGCTAGTGCCGGCGTTGGCCTCGTCATTGAGGGCAATAGCCAAAGTATAATTCTCGGTCTTGTCGTAGGTGAAAGTGGGTGAATAGATGCCGCCATTCTTCGTCAATGTATCCGTCCGAATCAAAACGCTGCCGCCATGGCCGTAGGCTTCAATCGTCTCCGAAAGGAGATTATAGGTTTCATCATGATAATAAACCCCGTCAAGTCCACCAACAATCGCATGGCTCACATAAGCGGTCGTCGCGGCCGGGCCTTTGGTTGCGGGATCGATGACGACATCTTGAACTTTGCCGGTTCCATCGAGAAGACCCGCATCATTCACGCCCCACCACTTCGGCGGAAGATAAGAGGAGGATAACGAGCTGGCATTGATGTCGTTTTGGTCGGCAAGCGGAACGATGATGGCCATCGCCATCAAAACCGCGATGATCCAGAAGCCCACCACCGACGAGCGGTTTTTCGTGAAACGTTTCAAAGCGTCTTTTAAGAAGGTGGTCGGACGGGCGCTAAAACGACGGTCATGAATTGAGGCGCCCACTTCGACATACTTAAAATCTTGGGAAGAATCAAATTCAACGGCGAATTTGGCGTCTTCTTTCTTTTCGGCTTTGCTCTTTTTCTTATTGAAAAACATATTACTTCGAAGCCCCCATCCGGATCCGCGGATCAACAATGCCGTAGGAGAGATCGATCACGAGGGTAGCAAAGAGACCAATGATAGTGTAAATTGCCATATCGACCATGACGACCGCATAATCCTTGCTGGTCAAAGCATCGACGAAGAGAGAGCCAACGCCCGGAATGCCATAAAGCTGTTCAAGAACCATGGAGCCAGAGAGAATGCCAACGAATTCGCTGATGATCATCGGGACAATCGGCACCATTGCGTTTCTTAAGGCATGGCGGACGACCGTCTGGGGTTTGGTCAAGCCTTTGGTTCGAGCCAAGAGCAAGAATTCGGATGACATTACCTCGGTGAGCTCGGCGCGGGTATAACGGGCGAAAGAAGCGATGGAGCCGAAAGATAAGGCACTGACAGGAATGATGTAGGCTTTGAAACCCAGAAGCGGATCGGCTTGGGCGTTAGCTTCGCTCGGCCAGCGGGTCGGAAGCCATTTGGTATTGTAGGCGAACCAAATCAATAAGAAGGAAATAAGAACAAAGGAAGGAACCGAAATGAAGATCATAATGATGGTCGAAATCGAGTTATCGATCCAAGTGTTCTTCTTGAGGGCTGCCCAAATACCTAAGCCGATCCCAAGGGGGATCGAGAAGAGAATCGAAATTACGTTAAGCCTCATCGAATAGGGAAGGCGTGCCATTTCAATCTGAATCGCGGACTTGCCAACCGAGAGGGTGGTTGACGTGCCCCAATCCCAGCGGGTCACGATGTTGGTCAGCCAGTTAAAATAGCGGGTCAACGTCGAATAAGGCGCGTAATAAAAGCTTTTACCGTTGGCATCGGTGATCACTTGAAGATTTAGATTGGTCGCAATGGTGTGAAGATCGGTGACCCGGTAATAATAGCCTAAGCTAACCTGGTCTTCCCAATACGAATATTGGGCAGAGAAAGTACCGGCCGGCGGTTCAACTCTCAGCTGTTGAAGCAAGATGTAGGTAAGAGAAAGAATGATAAAACCAGTGATAAAAATTAACAGTATTCTTTGGATGACGTATTTACCCATTGGTTGATGATCCTTTTTTCTTTCGCCCCATCAAATAGGGTTAATTATTATAACTTCATCATCACGCGTAGAACAAGACAAGACAAGTGCCGCCGACCTTTTTAAAGGGTCGACGACACCCGTCTCAATTGCGTTCAAACAACGGCTTAGCAGCCAACGAAGGCGGTCGCATCTTGCTTCGCGCCGTAGATAGAGGCGGTCGCAGAAGTCGAAGCCGGAGTGCCATCAACCGTCACACCGGTCATGCCGACCGATTCAACGTTGAAGTAGGCATAAACTTCGATGGTGTTGTCGCCAATGAGGTCCGAAGAGTAGCTCACGAACATATCGTAAATGAAGCCGTGGGCAGTCTCTTCGCCACCCGCATCCGCAGCCATCGCAGTCGCGCACTGGGTCAGAAGATCTGTGACGAAGCTCTTCTTGATCGCAACTTGGAGTAAGCCGTCAGAGGCCGTGACCGAGACAACGTTCTTGTAATCGGCGCCAATCTCATCAGCGCTCACAAGCGTGTTCCAGCCACCATCGACGCCCCACTCGTTGGAGTCAAGGGCTTCGACATCGAGTTCAGCGATACCAAACGTCATTTCCGGCGTGACACCATCGGCCTTCTTCAAGGCGCAGGTACCAACGTTGATGTAAAGGTTGGTGTCGTCGTAGGTCGTTGGCTGAAGAATGACAGCGTTCTGAACTTTGCCATCGATCACAATCGATGGATATTCGGCAGAGCTCCAAAGCGCATCGTAACTCCAGTTCTTGCCATCATAGCTAATCGGATGATCCGGATTCACTTCTGCGGTCGGGAAGCCAAAGTTAGTGGCGAAGCCAATCGAGAGGCCATCCGAGCACGGGGTGTTCATGAAACCCAACGGGTCCATGGCGCTGCCGCTAATCGAACCAAAGGCGAAGTCGAATTCACCATGCTGCATCGCATCGTAGGTATCCATGTAGGACGAACCACCAACTTCGAAGGCAACATTGAGTTTGAAACCCATATCGGCACAGGCGGCGTTGAAGGCATTATTGATGTAAGGCAGAACCTTCGCGCCATAGGTGTCTTTCATGCTGTCGTAGAAGAATTTGGCCGAGATATTGATGGTTTTCGGCTCAGCAACCGTGCCAGCGGTATACGCTCCCGCATCAACAAGCGAGGTCATCGCTTTCCGGAAGAGGGTTTTAGCCAAGGCGAGACTGTAACCATCGGCTGCGACATCGGTGATATTCTTGAGCGCGGCTTTGCCAGCATCGCTGTTGCGGTAAGACAAACCTTGCTCTGGATCGGTCATATAAGCTTCGGAGAGGAAACCAAGAGCGGCGTTACGGCCCATCGCATTGGCGAGCTCGGTGCGGTTAATGGCGAAGTAGCAAGCATCGAGGAAGTCCGGATTGCTCATGACAGGCTTGACAGTCCACTTCGGAGTCGAATGCGGATAGAACGAACCATTCTTGCCGAAGAATGCGTCATACTGCTTGGCGGTGCAGGAGTTGGTGTTCAACTTCCAAACCGAGGTGCCATAAGTATGAAGTGCGTTCGCATCACTCTTGTGGGTGGCAACATACGTTGACGGAATACCAACATAGTCAATTTGGTTGGCCAAGAAAGCTTTGTAAACGGCAGCATCATCGGTCTTAGTATCGATAATCTTTTCAGTCCAGCCATCATAGTGGTAGCTGGCGGCATCAAAATAACTGGCATTCTTGGCATAGACAAGTTCGACGTTCTGCTGCCAATATTCCGGGACAAACTGACCAACCGAGAGGATGTTATCCATCGTCGCGGCATAATTCGTTCCATCGCCAATCGTGCCGTAAGTCTTGGCACCAGCCGAAGCATCACCATTGCCGATTGCAGTAATGAAATCCATCGGAAGCGGTGAGAAGAGGTTCTCGGTCATGTCGTACATGGCATAATAGGGAACCTTCGGAGTCACATATTCGAATTCGATCGCTTTGGCATCGGCGTTGATCTGAATGCCGACATCATCCCATTTACGGGTCTCTTTCGGTGCAGCCATGTAGGCGGTGACACCGGCGAAACCGCTGGCGTTCGATGCGATATCGGTCGCTCTCTTTAACTTGTTGTCGATCATGCACTTAAACGGAGTGAGATAGTCCTCAAGGGCGATCTCGCGACCGTTATAAGCGGAATACTTGGCCGACTTCGTAGCATAGGTGTAGCCCGCGCCGGTATGAACCGGAACGCGCCAGAATTTGCTCGATTTCACCGAGGCATCGGTGATCGGATTGCCTTTGAAACCATCGATCATAATCGGACGATCAGCACTGGCCAACGAACCAACCCAGTCGTAGCCATCTTTGGCGGCGTTCATCTTGGTGGCGAAATAGGTCGAAGTAATCATGTCGGAACGATCGCTAACATCCTGACCGGTGGAAGTCCAAACATTGAAAGTGCCTGTATCTTCGGTATTGTAACTATGGAAGTAACTCTTCCACGCGGCAACGCTTTCATCGAGGGGGGCGTTGAACATCGTTTGGGTCGTGTCCAAGGTTCCGTGGTAAGTGCCAAAGCCATAGTTAGTGATGTACTTGCGGACCGGCAGGTTCAAACGATTCGAAATTTCGACATAGCCGCCGTTATCGTAGAGCGGAATACCCGAGAGGTGGGTATCCATAAGATACTTTTCCAAAACTCCGGTGATATTGCCTCTCTCAGCGAAATCGGCACTGCTGTAGTCGTAGACACTGCTGGCTAAGGGGTCCTCGCCTGCGGATGAACTCCCTCCAACACTCGAACTAGTGCCGGTGCTTGAGGCTGCTTGACTGCTATTACTTGCGGCAGGCGTTGTGCCACCGCAGCTAGCAAGGAAGAGCACGCTTACAACGGCAATCGGGACGAATCTCTTTTTTTGCATAGAAATGCTCCTTTCATTTCCCGTATGCGATTAACTAAACCGCAAAACAAAACAATGTCAATTGTTATTTTTTTGATAAAAGCGCCGTATTTAAACGAAATAAAATAAAAATTTGTACTTTTTTAACGTATCTGTTGATTAAAAAGGAACGTAAAAACCAAGGCCAAGACAAAGCCAAGAATGCCAATGATTAAAAAAGGCCAATAGGCAGGATGCGAATGATGGCGAGATTCGATTTTGGCGTTTCGATAATCGTAGAAAGTGTCGAATTTCTTAACGTTTCCCGCCCGGAAACTTTCGAAGAGGCGGTAAAAAGAATAAGCCAAGATATCAAAGGTCCCCAGCCGGGTGACCCCCATGAGCGCCACGCCCGAGAGCAAGACGGCCGCCGAAACGAAACAACCGTCGCTCGCACCGCGAAAAGTCCAATCGGAGCGCAAAAAGAACACCAAACAAAAAATGCTGCCCCCGATGAGAAAGGCGGAAAGCCAAGTCAACAAGCGGCGAACATTGAAAGTGCTCATAAACAAAATAATGATAATACACAAGAGCGCTCACGCGCCAGTAACCGTAATGCGGATCCCCTCTTTGTCGATGGATCCAATCGAAAGAGCGTAAGGGAAAACCGAGCCGTCATTGGCTAAGGTCCTATTGGGGAATGACGCGGCATAATCGGCGGGAACAAAAGTGTTGCCCGTCTCAAAAAGACTGCTATTATCGGCGGTATAGAGCCCCTTGGCGAAATTCCGTTTCTTGGAGCAATCGAGTTCTTGGATCAAGCGATAGGACGAATCGAGGAGATTCATCGAGGCGGTATTGGAGTGGGCTAGGCTTGTCGTCGTGGTTCTATTCGTGACGATTTTATCGCTGTAGGCTTTCGTGCCAGCCGAGGCGGTGGCAAGGCGGGCGTCAACGTGATAAATCCGGACCCCGCTGTCGCTAAAGCCTCGGAGTTCTTTCCGGGCAGAATAGCCGATGATCGCATCTTGGTAGTTGAGGTTCTCTGGCGTATAGAATTCGAGGAGAAGATACTCATCGAAAACGCTGCCATTCCAGCCATCGCCCGTCGGGAGAAGCAAACAATCGCCGCTCGTGGCGGAAGGCCGTAAAGTGATCGTCCCGACTTTATCCGCCACATAAGGCGAGACCCAGCCGAAGGCAAACTTGCTCCAGGCATTGTGGTCGATGATGTTGTAATCCATCATGTCGATTCTGCCCATCGGACAGGCTTGATTATCGTAGTCGTAATAATCTTCGAGACCGAGCATATGGCCCGTTTCGTGGATCAAAGTGTGGGCATCGGCCTTTTCGCCATAACCTTCGAAAAGGAAATCCGTCGATGCCCAACCATAGGTGTCGATGCCCGGCTCGTTAAGGGAAGAGGCGCCGACCGCCCAAGACGTGAAAGCCCAGAAACTGGCTCCGAGGCTCGAATCTTCCTGATAATTTGGGCAAGTATAGAGGAACCAAACCCCATCGAGATAGCCATCGGCATCGGTGTCGAATTCGCTGAGGGAACTTCCGCTTGTTTTCCGATACCAGTTAACGGCGTTATTCACGAGATTGTTGACATTGGTCCCGTTGATGCCGCTCGCAGAGCCTTGGATTTCTTTAGCGGTCAATCCACACTCATAAAAATCGGTGACGGTGCCGCTAAACGAAAGCTGGCCAAACGACGATTTTTGATAATAGGAGGTGAGCGATTCCCAGCCGGTGTCGCCACTCGCGCCGAAGAAGGCTTTGGTGATCGAATCATGAAGCGCGCTGGTCGCCTGACTTTCGTAGCCTTGGATGACGATGGGGATCACGAGAATTTTATCTTCGCCCTTCGAAGGCAAATAATGCGTGTTACTCGATAAGCCAAGGTCATGGACGTTTATTAAGGAATCGAAGGCGTTATAAAGCGGAGCGGACGAAGAGAAAGAAGATGAGGATAAAGAAAAAACGGAACCCGCACCCGCTGAGGAAGAGCCTCCGTTAACACAGCCAGATAAAAGAAACGCCGAGGCTAAAAGAAAAGAAATTTGATAAGGTTTTTTCATCACGAAGGCGCTTTGGCAAAGAAAACGCCTTCCCACTATACGAGAAACCCCTCCGCTTGTCACGGATTAAGTGCCGACGAAAAAAGCGCTCCTTCTTTTTAAAGAAGAAACGCTGATTTACGCGCAGGCGAATTAGGCGTTGAGGGTAACTTTGACCTTCGCCACCGCCCCCGCGGTCTCATCGGAGGTGATCGAGAGGACTTTGAGGTTGAAATTGCAAGCGATGTTCTCATCGATCGTGTATTTTTGAGTCGTGCCGCTCCAGCCGGTGATCGTCTTGGCTTTATTCCAAAGATTGCTCTCGCTCGGCATGAAGGCTTTCGCCCACGGATACTTCGAAGCTAAGCTGAAACGCGAATTGGCGTGGAAGAGCGAATCGTTGGTAGCGTTGTAGGTCGAGATTTTGGTCCAATTCGTCTCGGCGATCGTCGACTCCATCAAGGAGGCTTGCGTGAAGTACTTCTTCGTCGCCTTGCTATCGGAAAGAGTCCAATAATCGCTGTCGACGTGGACGCCAACCCGGCCGCCATAGGTGTTGCCGAGACGGAGATCAATCGCTTTTTGGCCGATCGCATCCGCGCTCTTCAAATAGTCATCGTGGCCGCCATCGGCAGCCAAGCCATAGGTCCGGGCGTCAATATGAAGGATCCGGATGCCCGGCTGGGTGAAGCCCGTCGTATTCTCGTAACCCTTGAGGTAGTCGGTCTTGCAAAGGCCATAGGGGCCAACCAGCTCGACCATCAGATATTCGTCGAAGGCCGTGCCATTGTAATTCGGCGAGGCCAAAACCAAGGAATCGCCGGTGGCCGAGGCCGAGCGGAGGGTGATGACGGCGCTCTTGCCGCCTGCCAAGTCCTCTTCTTTAAGGACCCACGGATTGACCCAGCCGAGCGAAAACTTCGAGTAGGAATTATGATCGCCGAGGTTGTGATCCATGTAGTCGACCGCCGCCATCGGAGCCCAGGTATTGGTGTAGTCGTAATAGTCGTCAAGACCCAGAGTGTGGCCGGTTTCGTGGATGAAGGTATGCGAATCGTAGCCGTTATAACTCGTCATGAAATTGGTCGAGGCAAAGGCCAAGGTCTTGATGGTCGGGTTGCCGACCTGCGGCTGGTTGCCGCTATAGGTGACATAGGCCCACCAGAAGTTGGTGTCGACCCAGGGATAGGCATAAACGTCCCAAATCAAATCGACATAGCCATCGTTGTCGGTATCAAAATCCGATAAAGGAGCTGCGTCCTTGCCCAATAAGCCATGGTCGGTCGAAGCATATTGGTCGATGTACCAATTCCGGACGTATTCGGAGGCAAATAAACCGCCGTTTCCATCCGACTTTTCCCGAAAAGACTTCGCGGTGCCGTCATAATCGACCCAAGTCGGTAAAACGACAACGTCGAAGCCGCCGTGACCGTAGCTTGATCGCTTATAGAAATCTTGGACCGAGATGTAGCCTCCGACAGCCGCAGTTTCTTCGGCGGTGCCGGCAAAGGCGATCCGAATTTTGCTCAAGAGGGCATCATCCGCGGTGATGGTATCGAGCGAATCCGTATCATCCTTCACAAAACGAATCGGCGCGACTAAAAGTTTTTGAGCCTTTTGGGTGGCGGAATGATAGGAATCGACGTGAGGCGAGCCCGCCGTCCGATAAATTGAAGAACGATTGAGCTGCTGGGTCACGCCGGTCACATCTTTGTAGGTGGTTTGGCCTAACGGGAGATCGCCGTTTTGGATGTCGCCCGTTTCGGTGCTGGCGCCGCTCGAAAGTGCGCTTGAAGAAGCGGGGTTGCCCGAAGAGGTGACCGCGGAAGAGCCCGTGCTTGGCGAGCAGGAAGCCAAGGCTAAGGCGAAGAAGACAGACGACAAGACGATGAATTTGCTTTTCATAAAAACCCTCCTTAATGGGAAGCGCCGAGATCAGCCATCATCAGAATGAAGCCGGCGATAATAAATAGCATCGAAACGGCGAATAAGGCAAGCAAAGGTTTTCGCTCCTCCCCATTTTTGATGACTTTGTAGTCATAGAAAGTCTTGGGGAAGCCTTTTTCCCGGTAACGAGGCCGGAAAATCGTGTTGAAGAGAACCTGCAGCGAATACGACAGCATATCGAAGGCACCTTTGCTCGCGGCGAAACTGAGCAAGAAGACGAAGAACGAGAGGAGACCGCTTAGTCCAATGCCGTCTTCGAAGAGCGGGAGCAAGCGAGGCGTCAAGGGGCCGGCTCCGAGCGCGTAGTATTCGATTAAGGCGATGGTAAATGCCAAGATCCAGGCAGAGAAGAAGGCGATGAGGAAGCCGATCCAGAACGCTTTTGGATTTCGCTTCTTTTTCTTTTTTTCTTCGATGGGAGGTGGGCTCGCCGTCTCTAGCGTATCGCTCATAAAGCAAGTTCCTTTAGATAACGCTCAGCCTCTTCGTCATTGCAATAGACGAAGTGACCGGGAACCAGCTCGCGATAGGTCGGCTTTTGCTTCGAATAGTCATGAGTTTTCGAAGGGTCGTAGACAATGCGTTTCCGGTGGGCTTCGATGATCGGATCGGGGTAAGGCACCGCCGAAAGAAGCGATTTGGTGTAGGGATGAAGCGGATGTTTGAAAAGCTCTTCTGAACGGGCGAGTTCGACGAGGCGTCCGTAATACATGACGGCGATGCGGTCGCAGAAGTATTTGACGACTGAGAGATTGTGGGCGATGAAGATGATGGTGAGGCCGAGGTTGTTGCGAAGATCGTTCAATAAGTTGATGACCTGGGCTTGGACCGAGACATCGAGGGCGCTCACCGGCTCATCGGCCACGATGAGTTCGGGCTTCATGATGACGGCGCGAGCGATGCCGATTCTTTGCCGCTGACCACCGCTGAATTCGTGGGGATAGCGGTTCGCGTGTTCGGGGACGAGACCGACCAGTTTCAAGACCCGGGCGACTTCGGAATTGATGTACTCCTTATCGTGGCAGCCTTGGATGATGAGGCCTTCGGCGATGATGTTGCGGACGGTCATGCGGGGGTTGAGCGAGGCGATCGGATCCTGGAAAATCATCTGAACCTTGTTGGCGATATTGGCGTGCTTGGCTTTGCGGAGCTCATCTTTATACTGGTGGTATTCCGCAAGCTCGGCGTCGCTAAGCTGATCGGGGTTATGATCCGCAAGTTCGCTCAAGAGGGCGGCGTGGTCTTTTTTGACCATTTCCATCGCCTGTTCCGCGATGGCTTTGTTGTAGTTTCTGTTATCGCGCTTGGCGGAAACGATTTTATCGCGTTGAATCTGGCCGATCGCGGCGGCTTTCGACTTCTCGTCGGCAATCTTGAGGTCGAGCGCCTTCATCTTTTCGTAAACCGGGGCAAAGAACTCGGCGCCCTTTAAGCCTTCCGTTTTGCCTTCTTTGAACTTGCGCTCATAGATAAAGCGCAGGGGTTTTGCTGAATCGTGTTTTTCGTAATCCGCCGCAAAGGACGCCCAAAGCTGGGTTTTGCCCTTTTCGAGAGTTTGAATCGCTTTTTTGGCCCGGAGGTTGGTGTACTTGATTTCCTTTTCGTTCCATCTTGTCCCCGCGGAAATCCGAATCCCATCGAGCCAGATATCGCCCGAGGTAATCGGATAGAGTTTCATGATGTCGCGGCCGGTTGTGGTCTTGCCGCATCCCGACTCGCCAACGAGGCCGAAAACTTCGCCTTTGTAGACTTCGAAGGAAATATCATGGACTGCTTTGAGATACTTTTCTTGGGCGCCCTTGAAAGAGAAGTATTGCTTCAGGTGTTTGACCTTGAGCAAAACTTCGCCGTCTTGATAATCAAATGATTTATGGAAGTTTTCTTTCGGCGACTTCCAGGAAGCGATGTCACTCATGCGAGGCCTCCTTGAGATGATTGAGAATCGAATTCTTCGTGTTGATCGGTTTCGGAGTGTATTCCGGATGGGCTTTTAAGGCCTCGCGAATCCGCTCCACCACCACTTCGGGCGCCAAAATCTCCGGTGCGTCCTCGTGGAGGTTCCACGTCGCGGCATAGTGGGTTGGCGACACCTCAAAGAAAGGCGGTTGATAAAGGCTGTCCACTTTTAAAGCATCCTTGTTGCGGAGGGCGAAAGCATCGCCTTTCGGCGGGAGGATCATGTTTGGCGGGGTGCCAGGGATCGCGTTGAGTTTTTCTTTGGTCTTCAAATCCGGAACCGAGCCCAAAAGAGCCCAGGTATACGGATGGCGCGGATCGTAGAAGATATCGGTTGCCGTGCCATATTCGACGATCTTGCCGGCATACATGACGGCGATGTCATCGGCCATGTTGGCGACGACGCCGAGGTCGTGGGTGATGAAGACGATTGAGAGGTTCTTCTCTTTCTTGAGTTTGTTGATCAGTTCAAGAATCTGGGATTGAATCGTCACGTCGAGGGCGGTGGTCGGCTCGTCGCAGATCAAAACCTCCGGGTTCGAGCACAAAGCGATCGCGATGACGATACGCTGGCGCATGCCGCCCGAAAGTTCGAAAGGATATTGCTTATAGCGGCGCTCAGGCTCGGCAATCCCGACTTCGCCCAGCATCCTAATCGCTCTTTCTTTCGCTTCCTCAGCGCTCAGATGCGAATGAAGATTCTTGACGGCGGAGAGAAAGAAACTTTCGGCCTCGCTTAAGAAAGTCGCTTGTTCTTTTTCGCCGAAATGCGAAATCTCTTCGAGGCGAGCGGCGAGTTCGTTCACCACCGCTTTAAGATGTTTGGCATGCTCGGCCAAAGGAACGATGACTTCGCTGGAACGAGCTCGGACGGCCGGGGGCAAATCGAAGAAGGAACTGACGTGATATTTCGTCAGGTCTTTCTGCAATTTCTCATTGAGCACGACCGACTGTTTGGCCGAGACGACAATATCGTGGACGAGACTCGGAAAGACCGAGAGGATGTTATCCGGCTCGACTTCGAGGGCGAAGCCGGTCTCGCGGAGATCACCATAAAGGGCCTTCAGCTCTTTCTCGGCTTCGGGGAAATTGATGTCTTCGCCCTTAGAAGGCTTGGCCAAGAAGGCTTGGAGTTTCTCCTGGGTCTTCTTGACGCCAACTTGCCGCCTTTCTAAAGAAACGGCGATTGCTTTGGCGAATAAAGACCGATAAGGATCGAGCGAAATGACGCCATTATCGGCCTCTTTGACTTCACGTTTCAGCTTTTCGGTCGTTTCTTTATCGACGGAGGCAAAAACGCCGAAATAGCGTTTGAGAACCTTTTTGGCTTCTTTGACGTCAGCCCGGTGTTTCAAGACCATGGCCTCGGTGAGTTGTTTGCCGACGATCATGATTGGGTTGAGCGAAGAGAGCGGGTCCTGGAAAATCATCGAAATCTTGACGCCGCGAATCTTCGAGAAGGCTTCTTCGCTCACATGGAGCAAATCCTTGCCATCATAGATGATCTGGCCGTCTTCGATGATTTTGTTGTTGGCCAAAATACCCAAAATCGCCTTTGAGGTCACCGACTTGCCCGAACCAGACTCGCCGACGATCGCCAAGGTGCGGCCGCGATAAAGCGAAAAGGAAATCCCGCGGACCGCCTTGACGGTGCCGCCATCGGTGCGGAAGGAAACGCGAAGATCTTTGACTTCGAGGATTTTTTCGTTGTTGTTTTTCTTGTTTTCCATGCCGTTAATCCTCGCTTCCTTTGAGCGACGTATTGAAAGCGTCGCGGAGACCGTTGCCAAAGAGATTGAAGGAAATCATAAGCAAGGAGATGACGATGCACGGGAACAAGAGAACGTGCGGGTAGTATTGAAGACCGGCGGCTTGGCCTTCGTTCAGAAGGGAGCCGATCGAGGAAAGGCCCGAGGTCGAGAAATTGATGATGCCAAGGTAGCTCAAACTCGATTCGGAGAAGATGACGCCCGGGATCATGAGAACGCTCGAGGTAACCAAAGTTCCGATCGCGTTCGGCAAGATGTGCTTGAAGATCAAACGCCCATCTTTTGCGCCCAAGGTCCTCGATGCCAAAACGTATTCTTGGCCCTTGAAACGATAGAACTGCATTCGGGTGGTCGAGGCAACGCCGACCCAACCCGAATAGACAAAGGCGACGAGGAAGGCCAAGACGATAATGCCGCTTTCGCCGAGAGCCGCTTTGAGAGCGACGTTATTGGTGAACTGAATCGAGCAGATGGAAAGGATGATGATGGAGGGGATATTGGAAATAATATCGGTGATCCGCTCCATGATGAGGTCGGCCGTGCCACCATAGTAGCCCGACATCGCGCCCCAGATGAGGCCGATGATGAAGTTGATGGCAGAGATGCCGACGCCCAAGAGCAGGGAAAACTGGGTGCCTTTGGCGAGGCGAAGGAAAATATCCTGGCCAGCGTCGTTGGTGCCGAAGATAAAGTACGGCTCAAAGCCATCGCGGAAGGTGGCATAGTCAAAATAATCGACCCGAACGTTATATTCTCCACTCACGAGTTCTTCGTAAATAAGGTGGTTGGCGCCGTCGTGCTTATAGATGTCAATCGGCTTACCCGAAGAATCGAGGATGGGGGAGAAGCGGTTCTGCGAATAATTGCCGCTCGCGGTCTTGGCGCTCAAAGCAAAGTAAACGTTGGAATTCTGGTTGTAGTAAGTTCGCATGAAATCGATGATGCCCGCCGCCGTTGAAGTGGCAACGCCATCGGCGATGATCTCGGTTTCATAGTTGGCGAGATAGTTCTCGACATCGACCAAAGGCTTCATTATCGACTTCGGCGTCCGATAAATCTCATGCTCTTTTTCGTAGGAGGTGAGATCGGCAAACTGGGCCGGGCTCAGTTTGACGTTCTTGTTGCCAACCGCATAGGTATCGACCCGAACTTTATAGGCTTTGACCGTCGAAAAACCAACCTGGGTTTCGCTGGTCGAAAGCAGTTTGACAAAGCGGGAGTGGTTCGAATCGCCATAGAGCATCGTCTGGTAATCGTTCTGCGATTTCGTTTCGGTTTTGGTTCCATCCCAAAAACCCGTTCCTTTAAAGAGGGGATTGTAGGGCAAAACATAGGAGAAGTTGCTATCCATGTAGCCGTTAGGGTAGCGAACGGAATCGACATGAGAACGCGGCGAAGCGAGCGGAACGATGATGGCATAGAGGGCGATAAGGAAGATAATGACGGCCGCCACAATCGAAGCTTTGTTCTTGGCAAAGCGCTTAAAGCAATCGGCCAAATAGGAAACCGGCTTGGTTTCGAAAGCTTGGTCGTGCAGGTCTTTTTCGTCTTTGTAGCGGACGAAAAGATCCTTGCTCAAAACCGGGGTCGTAGGGGAAATGCCGGCGGTCGCTAAGCTATTTTTCTTTGCCAATGCCATTATTTTTCACTTCCCATCCGAATGCGCGGATCAACTAAGCCATAGGAAACGTCAACCACGAGAGTGCCGACGAGACCAATCAAGATGTAGAACATCGCAACAAACTGGAAGACATCGTAGTCGCGAGTTTGAATGGATTGAAGGAAAAGGGCGCCGACGCCATTGACCGTGAAAATATTTTCGATGATGAGCGAGCCCGAGAGAACCGAGATGATTTCGCCAAGGATCATCGGGAAAATCGGAACGAGCGAATTGCGGAAAGCGTGGCGAACAGTCGCCTGAGCGCGGGTCAAGCCTTTGGTGCGAGCCAGCAGCATGAAGTCGCTCGTAAGAACCTCGGTGAGCTCGGCTCGGGTGTAACGGGCAAAACCGGCAATCGAGCCAAACGTCATCGAAAGAACCGGCAAAATCATCGAGCGGAACATTTCAAACGAGAACCAGCCCGCCGAAGCGTCGGCCCGCATGGCTGGCAGGATTTGCCAAGCATAAGAGAATACGTACTGGAGCAAGAAAGCATAGACGAAACTCGGAACCGAGATGAAGAGCATGACGAGGACGCTAAGAAAATGGTCCTGCCACTTGTTCTTCTTAAGCGCCATGTAGATGCCGAGGAGAAGGCCGAGCGGAATCGAGATGAACATCGAGTAGACGTTGATGAGGACGGTCGGGGGCAGGCGCTTAAAGAGAACGTCGGCGGGCGAGGAAAGCCATTCGATCTTATAAGAATAGCCCCACGGGGCGGAATTGCCGGGCGTGAAGAGGTTGGCGAGGAAGGTCCAGAGCTGCCGGAAAACCGGGATGTTGCGATAGGTAACTTTGCCAGCCGCATCCACCACTTTCTCCATTCGGCCTTGCGCCACCATGTTGAGATAGAAAATCTCGGGGTCTTTCATGCCGGAATCGGCATTGATAGGGAGCAAGCGGATCAAAATGAAGCAGATAAAGAAAATCGCGATGAAGGTGATCAGCATCAAGACGAGACGCTGAGCGATGTAAGCCAAAGTCTGTTTGGTTTCTTTGCTGGAATTTTTCAAAGACGAACGGATCTTGGAGAAAAACGAAAGGAAAGGATTGCTCTTTTGGGCCGCCACCGCGCCATTGGCAGTGGATTCGGATGCGTTAATTGAGACCTTTTGAGTCGATTCTTCTTTTGCTTTTTCTTTATCTTTTTGATTGTTCATTTTTAAAAAAGTCCAGGGGTATGAGGGGGAGAAATAGACGGGAACAGGCTGACTCCGCGCGAAGCAAAGCCAGCCTGTCATTATAGCGAGGCGACCCTAGTCTTGGTAAGCCTTATAGAGCTCGGAAAGATTGTTGCCGTGCTCGCTGACGAATTTGCTCCAACTCGCATCATCGTAAGCAAACTTCATGAAGCGGATTCCGCCATAGCCAATCAAGGAAACATAGGTCTTGGTCGCATTCTCGACTTTAAAGCCGAGCAAGGAGGAAGTGCCGCGGGCGACAAGCGGAATGGCCTCGAAACGGTTCAAGATGCCCGCTTCAAGTCCAGCTAAGACGTTGAGCTTTTGCGTGTGGACGCTGAGCCAAGCCTGATAATCCGGATCCGCCGAAGTAAGCTCGTCGCCATATTGGCCTTCGTTGAGCGTCTCGGTCATGTACTTAAACCAAGCATGAAAGCTCTTGGTCTCATCGTCGCCGATCTTGCCATCGCCATTCGCGTCGATGCCAAGGTTGACATTATCCTGCTGGCCTTTGAAGCCGTATTCGCATGTCGAAGTGAACGTCTTGTCGCAATAGACCTGCATCAAACCGTAAGGATTGATGGCGGCGCCGCCCCAAGTGGAGAAAATCATATCGTAAGATCCGTTCTGGGCCGAGGTGTAATAGTCTTCATCCTTGACCATCGTGATCTTGAGCGAAAGCGCATCGGTGTTGGCTAATTTGCCATCGTTAACCACCGTCTTCTTGGCGGCATCGAGGATGCTCGTCCAAGCGCTGTTGATAAAATTGTACATGTTCTTGGTGACAGCCGAAGAATCATCGTAAACCCGGAATTCAATCGCGATGGTGTTGCCCGAAGCAAGATGGCCGGATTCGCTCGAGGCAAGCTCTTCTTCAAGTCCTTTGGCGACGTAGTAGGTCGCTAAGGTCTTGTTGTAGCCAATCGAGGACTCGGGCAAAGCTTTCGCTTCCTCGGGAGTCGCGCCGCCGAGATTGCCATAGACCGCGTTATAGACCGACTTGCCTTGGCTGGTCGAGCGATAGCTTTCGCCCGTCGCCACGTTGGCCAAATAAAGATCGTTCAATAAGCCCGTGAAACCTTTGGAGCCGCTAGTCGCCTTGGCGGCAAAATCATTGCGGTCAAGGGCGAGGGATAAGCCTTCGCGGAAGTTTTTGTTGGCCAAGACCGTCTTGTTGTCGGCGCCGCTTTGGCGCTGAGCAAGCGTATCCCGTTTGGAGTTGAAAGAAATCTTCTGCGTATAAGATTCGTAGGTGGTTGAACGGCGGCCCGAGCCACCATAGTTCGTCATATCGTCGACGGTGAGATCGATATCGTCGAGGTTGCCCTTTTCGAATTCGCCCATCGCGGTCGCGTGGTCTTTGATAATGGTCGTGTTGATGCCCGTCATCTTGAATTGGCCAACGTGGTTACCATCGCTATAGCCATACCACTTTTCGTTGCGCTCGATCACAATCTTCTTGCCCGCTTCAAAATGGGTAAGTTTGTAGGGGCCATACGACATATAGTTCGCGACATCGTTGGTCGCGTAGGTCGTGGCTTTCGAGCCAGTCGGCAGGGTCTTGGTGAGCTTATCATAAAGCGCGGTGTTGACGAGCCAGTTGCCCGCGAGAGCAAATTTAAGGTTGAGATTGGTGATTGACTTGCTGAGATAAAGACGGAAGGAATAATCGCCCGTCGCTTTGATACCGACGTCATCCATGGTGATCGGCGTGGTCGCTTCGTGGGTGATGTAGGTGAAAAGCGGGAGTTCCCAAGCCCAAGTCTTCGATGTATTGCCCCCGCGGCCTAAGCCCGAGACAACGGTATAAAGATCGGCTTTGAGATCGGCGCGGGTGTAACGAGTCTGATTCGCCGCCGCCCAAGAAGAATCGTTGACATTTTTGACCGTGTAGACCTGCTTATCATCGAAAGCACTGAGGTCGATGTCGGTCTGACTCTTGAACATCTTTTCTTTGACATCGCCCGGCTTGGTGACGACCGCCCAATCGGCAGCATCATCTTTGCCTGTGTGATCGACAAACTTCCAAAGATAATCGGCGACGCCAGCGGTAATCCGCTGCGCAGCGAGCTCGAGAGCATCGCTGCCTTTGGTCGAACGATTGTTGAGGACGGTGTAAAAGGTCGTATCGGCGTCGGCGTTGGAGAAAACACTGGCCACATAGGGGGTGTATTTTCCTAAGTTGATGAACCAATAGCCCGAATCATCAGGGACTTTGCCCGTCGAACTATCAATATAGGTATAGGCCGGCTCGATGGTCTGACGACCTTGCTTATAGAAGTTTTCAGCGTTGGCCAAGACGAGGTTGCCATTGTAATAGCTGTCGGCGCGGAAGTTGACGTAGAGCGGTGAAAGCTGACGTTCCATCGAATCCACATAATCTTTCGCTTTGATGGCGGTGCCGTCTTCCCAAACGGCTTTTTGGTTGAGATTGATATCCCAAACCATGCCTTTCGAGGCGTTGCCTTGGGCGGAGAAATAGCGATCGATTTCATCGTCGGTTAAGGTCGTCGGGTCAACGGCAATCGGGAATTCCGATGCCATTTCCGGAACGAATTTATACCCATCTTTGGCGTCGTTCAAAATCGTGTCGTAAAGACCGATTTCGGTGAAGCCCGTGATGTACGATTCATCGTTGGTCTGCCAGTTGTGGACATTCCAATTCGTCGGCGAAGTCGACAAATAGGTATTATAGGTAAAACTCTGCTTATCGCTTCCGCCGCCTTGGCAAGCAACCAAACCTGCGACGCTGGCTAATGAAAGCGATAAGAGGGCATTCAATTTTTTCCTGTTCATTTTGAATCCTTTCTATACGTAATAGAGCATAGATAGAGGGGCTAGATGGCTAGCCCCTCTAACAAGAACGAATGAGGTGTAACGCCTAAGCGTTTGCACCACTCTAAGCCGCCGGAACGAAGGCCGAGAAATCATTGGTCGTCGTGCCAACGGCGCTGATCGTATAAGAGAGGCCCATGTAATCGTTGGCGGTTCCATAAGGAATCTTGAGGACCGAGGACACGGTGAGATCCTTGCTGGTCGGGTTGATCGCGAAGGTCCAATCACTCGAAATGGTCAAAGCATGGTAATTGCCGCTACTATCGGCGCTGAAGTCTTGGTAGGCGCTTAACATGGTGCCGAAAGGCGTTCCGCTCTTGCCGAAGCCGAAGAAACCAAGTTGGTCGAAGATCTGCGCGAATAACGTATTGGTCTTCTCGGTCTTCTTGTCATCGCCGATCGAACCGGCGATGGTGATAACACTGGTAGTCGCATCGACGGTCTTCTCGGTCCATTCCTGGCCCGTGACAGCTGCCTCAGTGACGCCTCCGACGTTGAATAACTTCGCCGCAGCGTAGCCCCAAACATTGACAACGTTGTCAAGCGCAGTCGTCGTCATTGTGGTCTTATCCTCGCCCGAGATAGCCTTGTAGCCTTTGCTGTCACGGTTGAAGTAAGCAATCTTACTATCGACGGCCTTGGTGATCGCGGGTTTACCATCGCTTCCCATGGTCGTGGTGGTTTCGTTCATCGTTGCGATGACACCATCAGCGGTGATCGTCGCGATCCGCTCATAACCAACGCCTGCATCGCCGAAGAAATACTTATAGGCATAGACGCCATCAGCCGCTGCTGCGACATCGGCAGTAACCGCGCGAGTGCCTTTCGAATCGGCAGCCGGATACATCTCAATCGTCGTCGTGTAAGCCGCCGCGGTGTTCACCGCCGAAAATTCGGTGGTGATTTCCGGTGCCGAAACGGCAGCCGGGACGTAAGCCTCGTCGGTGATGGCGGTCTCCATGAAGTCAACCGTGGTCGTGCCAACACTCCCGATCGTGAGGAGCTGATAAATATAATCTTTGCCATCCTTGCTTACATAAAGGGCAAGGCTGACGCCCTCATAAACACCGTCTTGATCCGCGTCGGTGACTCCGATAACTTCGGTATTGGTGATAGTATAACCCGAAGGGCCGTTCGAACCGAAACCCGAATTGATAATGGCGGTCGTCACCGCACTCGGGGCAACGATGGATTCGACGCCTGTGTCATCGAGAGTCGAAACGAAGGCATCCCCATCGACCGCAAGGTCGTTGGTGATGTAATAGCCTGAATAGTCGACGCTCCCGGCCTCAAAAACCGGTTTGCCTTGGGTATCAAGCGATCCCCAGTAGGCTTTGCCATCCGCCAAAGTCGCAAGCAGGGTGGAATTCGAATCGCCACTGGAATCCACGCCACCAGGATTGTTGACGTCGTAAGCAGCGATGTACTTTTCGTTATGGAAAATGGTTTCGCCCCCATAGGTCAACGCTTCCGAAGTCTTGTCGTAATCAAGAATCGTCAGAGTGTAGTTCTGAGGGGTCTGCTCAAGCGTTTTGAAGAAATTAACCAAACCCATGCCGGTCTCGGTCTTGACTTCGATGGTCGGCTTGATAGACTTGCCGCCGGCGGTGACGATCAATTCGATCGAACCCGGAGCAGTCGACTTAAAGACGTGGCCAGTCAAAGTAACAGCCGTGTTAGTGCAAGTAACGGCGTAATCTTTGCTCGTGGTCGCGCCATCGCTGGTCGTAATGATGATGACCGTATCGAGATCCAACTCTGCGCCAACCTTCACCAACGGAATGTTCGGAGCAGTAATCTTCATCACCGTCGCCGCAGCGGAAGTAGACGAGACACCGGAAGTGGACGACTCAATAACAGATGAGGCGGCCGTGTGGCCACCGCAGGCAGCCATGCCCAATGCCAAGAGGCATGAAGCACTCATAATCAATGCAATTTTAGCTTTTTTCATTAATAAAACTCCTTTTTTGCACGTAGTTGTAATATAAAACCGAAGTTCGAAATTTCAATGTTTATTTTGGTACCTATAAATAGAAGAAGAAGAAAAGGAGAAAGAAAACAAGCCACCGCCCTATAAAATTGGCAATTCATAAAAATAATTCCCGAAAACAATGAAAGCGCTTTCTTTTATTTTCACATAAGTGGAATACCGATGAAATCTAAGAAATTAATTTTATTTCCAAAAAAATAAGTATTGAAAGTATCACCATTTTATTCATCATTATCCCCGAAAGGAAACTTTTATATCTCATGAAACCTACGACACGTCTATCCTTCTTATTCGTTTTAGCGGGCTCCTTGCTGCTCGCTTCCTGTGGCGGTGGAAATGCGACGAGTTCGTCGCTCACTAATTCCTCCGTCCCCGCTTCTTCCTCGCCTGACAGTTCATCCACGACGAGCTCCTCCGTTTCGAGCAGCGTCCCGGAAGTGACGATGGCTGGCACGGGCACCAAAGCGGATCCTTACCTCCCGTTGACCGCCAAGCATTGGCTTTCGTTGGCAAGCCTTGTCTGCGGCAAAACTGTGGCCTATGTCCAACTTTCGAATAACATCGATTTAGCCGGAATCAGTTACACTCCGATTGGGACGCTTACTGCGCCAGCCAATATTCATTTGGATGGCAAGGGTTTCACAATTAGCGGCTTAAACATCAGCGCTTCAATCACTGACGTGACCGCCTATGGCTTATTCGGGGTGATCGATGGCGTCGTTGATAACATCACCATCAAAGGTGAAATCACCTATACGGCTACCGCCAAAACCTCTTATGCCGGACTTCTTTGCGGCTTTGGCCTCTCGATGGCCGCCTCAGGTGTCCACACCGAAGGCAAGATCACCGTTCTTCACGATAGCGCAATCACGAATGCCTTGCCAATCGTCGGCGGCATCATCGGTTATCAAAATGCGGCGGATTTTTATTTTTGCACAATTGAGGAAAGCTCGGCCAAAGTCGAAATCGATGCCTCGAGCGAAGCCAAAAGCCTCGCTGGAGGTTTGGTTGGTTATACCAACATCGACACAGACACTTGGGGCGCGACCACCATTAATAACAGCTACGTCGAAACCGCTTCAATCAAAGCGGGCGCTATCGCTGGCGGCCTCTTAGGCTTTGGCTATTATTACACTTCGATCGTTAATTCCTTCGCCGTGGTGGATTCGATTAGCCTCTCTGCGGCGAAAGATGGATTGGCTGGCGGATTAGCCGGGGCGATGTTTTACGAAACCGCCATCACCAATAGCATCGCTGAAATCGGCACAATCAATGCCGGCGCCACCACAAGCCAGGCCGGCGATATTGCCGGCAGCGTTTCTGAAGATGATTATGCGAATGGTTACGGTCGAACCGCAGGCACTTCGCTTTTCCAAAACTATGCGAAGGGCGCGACGCTAACAGGAGCGGCCACCACTCCGATTGCCGCTACTAATAAAATCACTGACGATCTCCTCGTCTCCACCCTATTCAGCACAATGCAGTTCACGACGAATGTTTGGACTCTCGCGGACCATAAACTTCCGGAACTTAAGGCTTTCGGGGATGAAACGCTGAGAAACGAGATCACCTACACCGTCGCTCAGAATAACGAAACAGATGCGACCGAGACCTTTACCTCCGAAGCGGGCCAATATCAAGGACCGTATTCTCCGACCGCCGCCTATGCCGATCACACCTACATCAACACTTATTATGATGCCGCCTGCACCATCGATTATCGTTGGTATGTTCCCAACAACGACAACACCAAACTTTATAACGCTTGGTACGATGCGACGAAGATCGCTGGATTCTATGGCGGCGAAAATGCCGTCAACGGCGTCTTGGCATTTGCCAAAAATGGCAAACTTGTGTGGCTTCAAACCGATAATTTCACCGCCGAAGGAACGTGGTGGTCAGATGGCACGCATTTGGTATTCAACACAGACTTCTACGAGAATGAGGTCGCGGAGATCAACCAAACCACGGGCGCAATCACTTTCATCGATCCGAATGATGAGGAAACAGGCTATAATTTCACCAAAAAGAGCGAATTCTTTGGCTATTGGAAGTCCGATAGCGGCAACGCCCTTTATCTCGATGGAAATGGCGTCGGCTATTACTTTGATGGCGATACAACCACGGCAATCACTTATACCGAAACTTCGGGTGGCTTCGTCACCCTCGGAGCCTTTGGCTCTTGGGATGCCGCGCCAGTCACAAAAAGCGGCGATACCATCAGTTTCACTTTGGATGATGGCGATGCCCCAGTGAGCTTCATGATGACCGCCTATAATGGCGAGCCGGACTACAGCAAAAAGGCTTTCGTTGGGTCTTTCAATGGCTCTTATAGCGACAGCAGCGGCAAGAGCGTCTCGATCAAGTTTTTGGGCAATGGCAACATCCAAATCTACAAAGCTGGCAGCAAAAACGTTTACGGCTATGGCGGCTATCGGCTCAGCAGTTCTTCGAACGTCATCACAATCAAGAGTTCCGCTTTGTCTGGCGTTGCCGGGGACTACAAGTGGAATCCCGGCAAAAAAGCTCTCGTCAAAACCGATGGTTCCATTGTCTATGCGCAAACCGGAACCTTCAGCACGCTTTACGCCACGGCAGACAAGAGCGTCCGTATCTTCGTCTTCTCCGACGCGAATTACCTTGTCGTGAATAACAATCTTGATACGACCACCGCCATAACCGGCACGATGGGCGACGGACAAACCATCAAGATCGGCGCTGATGAATACACCATCAGCGGCACCACTTTGGCGAAAAAGAATGCCATCGATTACACTCCGCTCGTCAACACTTACGAGATGTTCATCGGCACATCGACGACCGCCAGCAGCAATGTTTTGTCCCTTAAGGCCGATAAGGCAGGCACTTACAATGGCGACGCCATCACCTACACTTATGACGGAACGAAAGTGAACTTCACCTACAAGGACCTTTTGTCCTTCGATCTCACCTTCGATACGACCGCGAAAACCTTAAGCGGCACGATGAGCGATGGCGACACGACCACCGCCATCGTCTTCAAGGTCAAAGCGAGCACACCTGTCGTTAGTCAAGATATGCTTGGCACCTTTAGTGGCACCGTCACGACCGCGGGAGCCAACTCCGTCGCGGCAAGCGTGAAGATCACCAGCGATGGCAAAATTACCTATACGATTAGCGATGGCGCGGCTATCGAAGGCGTTTGGACGGGCAATAAAAACCAGTCCATCGAAGCGAACTGGGATGATTTCGATGGGGATTATAATTCCGAAAGCGGAACCATCACCTACAATTCGACGACGGATTCGATCACGCTCGACCTCAGTGGCGCCTATACGGTCAGCGGGACGATTGCTCGGGCGGTCTAACGTTAAACAATCCTTCGGATGTCAAGGGCATGCTGCAACATGCCCTTTTCATTTTTTAAAGGGGTTTTGCATCAAAGAAGTCCGATTTGCATAGATTTTAATTCTTTAATCGTCTGAGCAAAACCCCCAGGAAAGCCCAAGAAAAGAAAAAGAATCAATTCGGCCAAGAAAATGGAAACTTCTAACGTTAAGAGAATATTGTAGGCAAGCCCGCTAGGAACCCCACCACGAAAAGGACCGCGCGTTTTGAACCCCCTTGTGCAACCCTTTTCTTTTTCTTTTTTCTCAAACAAGACCATACTACCTACAAAGGAAAAAGAAATGCACACGTCGAAATCTCTCTTGATCGTCCTCAGCCTTGTCTCCCTTCTTTTGGTGAGTGGATGCGCGGGAGATTCCTCGAGCGAAGACCTTTCTTTCTCCTCGTCTTCGGATATTTCTTCCTCAACTTCCGCCGATAAAAGCCTGGTGATTAGCCTCGCGAAAAACACAGTGACGTACGGTGGCGATTTCATCAGTGCCTGCCTGCCTCATATTCTTTATCAAAACGGAGCGACCCAAACCACGCTCAACATTACCAATAGCGCCCTTAGCGTCAAATTGATGCACGATCAAACGATCTACACACCTGCGGATTTGTTGCCTGTGGGCCATTACAGCGTCAAAGTCAGCTACCCTTTTGCCAAACTTACGTCGAGCGCCAATTTCGATGTCGTCTCAGGAAATTCCGTCAGCGCCAGCGAAGGCCGAGGCTATTCGACGCGAACGACTCTCGGCGATTACCGCTTAAACCAATATCCCAAGTTGACAGCGTTGGGGGCGAAAGCACTCGATAGTTTTGGCGAGAAAAAGATTTTGGTCATCCCGGTGACTTTCAAGAATAACGACCCTTTTACCAGCGATGAGTTGAGCATAATCAATCAAGCTTATAACGGGGCCGCGAGCGACACGGGCTGGCAGTCGCTCTCCTCCTATTATTCGACCTCAAGCTATGGAAAATTCTCAATTGAAGCGACAATCGCTCCGCCTTTCGTTGCCAGCCAAACAGACAGCGAATTCGAAGTCGCAGCCAAGGATCTCGGAAGCAATTACCCCAGCGCGGTCGTCACCTTGGCCGAAGCGGCATTAGGAAGCTTGCCAGCCACGTTCGATCTCTCCAGCTACGATAGCGATGGCGATTCCTATCTCGACGCTCTCGAACTCGTCTATAAAACGACGCGGCCGAACGCCCGGACAGGCGGTTCGAGCGTTTGGTGGAATTTCACCGGCACCGACGATCACGCGAACCAGCCGACCACGGAAAAAGTGGGCTATTACTTCTGGAGCGAATTCTCGGCTTTGACGAATGGCTATTACACGCCGAATATCGATACCCATGTCCTCGTTCATGAAACGGGCCATATTCTGGGTTTGAGTGATTATTATTCCTATGACCGCGATGAGGATCCCGCAGGCGGGGCCGATATGATGGATCACAACATCGGCGACCATGGGCCCTATAGCAAACTCCTCTTAGGCTGGGCCGATCCCAAAATCATTGACGGATCGGCCTCGGATTTCACTATGAGCCTCGCACCTTTCGAAAATAGCGGAGAGTGCATTCTTCTCCGCAATACCACGACCCTCCCCTTTAACGGCACCCCTTATGACGAGTACCTCCTCTTGTCGTATTACACCCCGACTTCGCTCAACGAACAGGATGCGAAGGGCTACCGGGAATGGAACGGACGCGGCTGCTACTCTGCCTCGGGCTTGCAGGTCTTTCATATCGATTCCCGCCTCGACAAGAAAGGGAGTCCCCAAGATAGCTACATTTCTTCCCCAAGCGAAGCCGACGGGATTGCCGCCAGCAATACCGGCAGTTGGTCCCGCGTGGTCGAAAAAAGCAGCGCTTATTCCGCAACCACCTATTCGCCTTACCGGCTTCTCAAAGCTATTCCTGCAAACGGGAGCAATCTCTTCGCCAGCAAAGACAGCCTCTCAGCGATGGGGGCGAATTCGGTCCTCTTTGGTAGTGATGCCTCCCTCGGCGGCAGCTATTACAACAACTACAAGATGCGGAATCTCTTCCCCAATGGCCTCAGTTTCGACGATGGCTCAACCCTCAACTACTCCTTTAGCGTCCTCCAGCAAAACGCGGAATCGATTCAACTTCATTTTGTGAAAAATGCCTAAAAAAGACCCGAGAGAATCACTTCTTCCGGGTCGTTTTTGTTACTTGACGATCTTCGCTAGTTCAGCGAGTTTCACATCAATCTTCGCTAAGGGCCAGAGCAGATCTTTCTCCTGAGCAGGCTTCAGGCGTTTAAGTTTGCCTTTTTGCTCTTGGAGATCGTTGATCTTCTGATTGAGAGGATAGTTCGGATTGTTGATCTTCGCGTTGAGGTTTTTATCCTCTTTAAGGATTGTGGCCAAATCGGCTTCGGGGACATCCTTCGCAATCGGCTTAGTTCCTTTCGAAACCACCTTAGCGGCTTTGCTCGTCCGGATTGGCCGATGACCTTTATTTGGGTTCTGGACCGCGGAGAGTTCGGTGATATCTTCGCGGCGGATCCGTCGTTCGATAAAGCCTTTTTTATCAACGTTCGTTGGAACGCCAACGACGAGCGTGGCACCGCTAGGAACAGCCGTATTCTCGTCTTGAGCATGGACTTCGCTCGGCTTGCTCGGAACAGCGGGAGTGGCTTCTTTCTTCTCAGTTTTCACCGGAGCGACGCGCCGCCGGGGCTTTTTCCCCTCGACGGGTTTGGCTTCCGAAACCTTTTTCACATCGCGGGCGACTTCAACTTTCTTCGCCAGGGCTTTCGCGGCAGGCGCTTTGGCAGGTCGACTCACGGGTTTATCCGCCAGGGCTTCGACAGGTTTAACCGCTGGTTGTTCCACGGGTTTCGCTTCCGCAATTGATGCAGGATTTGCACTGATCGGCGAGGCTTTTGCGGGGATTTCAATCGTCGCCTTATAGTCTCTTTCGGTCTTTTCGATGTGAGCCACCAAGATGCCCAATGGCAGATCTTTCTTCTCGCCGACTTTGAGGACGCCGACTTGCTTGGCTAAGACGTCGAGGTCTTGCCGAGTCAAATCATAGGGTCCGTGAATAGCGGGGAAATAAGCGACTGAGGCATCGCGGAAAATGACGCCATAGTGAAGGCCGGTCCGCGTGAGCGCCTCTTGGACGCTCGAGCCATATTCGAACCAAAGACGCTGCGGCTTCATTGCGGGAGCTGGAGCGACAGGCTTACTGACTTCAACAGCCTTCGGTGCAACTTCGGTTTTTGGAGCAACTTCAACTTTAGGAGCAACCACGACGTCTTTTTGAGAAGTGGGCACCTCATTAATAAGGGCAGCATCGCCCGTTTTCGGAGCGAGCTTCACCTTTTCTAGAATCAGTTCATCGTAGGTATAGGCCAACGAGAGCTTATCTTTATCCGCGGGTGCCAAAGCGCTGATTGCGACGAGCTGCTCATCGATATCGGCAATCTTCTTGTCGGCAGGATAATTCGGATTGTTGAGATTCGCCATCAAGCGTTTATCGGCGCTGATGATCGGCGAATCAGGAACCGGTTTTACTTCGACCGGTTCAACAGGTTCAACAGGTTTTTCGACGCGAGGGGCATGATGAAAAATGCCTTCACGAGAACGATGATCATTCGTATTCGACGTGCTCCGCGGTGCAGAGCTGTAAGTTCGTCCTTGATAGAGTCCGGTTTCGCCAGGGTTTTCCTCAAGATCCCCTTGCTGATTCAAGCGGTAGACCAACACATAACGGCCCCGCTGGGAATCGAGTGAATTGAGTTTCTTTAAATCGGTGGCGAGCGTCTTATCCTGAGTGATGATCAGAACCTTATTTTGGATCCTGAGACTCGAAACGGCGGTATAGATGGCATTGTCAGCAAATCCATAATTCGTATTGGATTTGGTGACTTCGAAGATTTTGTGAAACCACTTGTCGTGGTGCAGAATCTTCAGTGCTCTTTTGGCTTCAATGCGAGCTTCTTGGTTATCTTTGCTCGCAGCATGCTTTTTGAGTTCTTCAACGCATTCGCCTAAGACAATGACATGCAATCCGTCTTTCCAATACTCGTGGGATGCCGTAAGGTTATCCATAAACACCGGGAAGGAATCTTCCATCAAGGAACACGTATCCACAAAGACATAGTCATAGATTGATAAGAACTTGGCTAAGCTTGAGGATTTGGTTTCCTCACTGTACATATTAAATTTGTTTTTAATGTACCTCCTGGCATTTATTCTACACTGAAAAAGGGATGTTGCCCATGGAAAGGGGAAAAACCGGGGCGGAGCCCCAAAAGAGATCTAAGAAAAACCAGGACAAAATCCCCCTATAATTTTATTTCCGTTAATTTCTTTTCCCTCGAAATCGAAAACGAATGCAACACACGATGACTCAGCCTATGTTTTGGAGGTAACCTTGGAGGCTCTTTTTATGAAAAATACCAGCAAATCCCTCTTATCTTAAACTCTACGATGATTCTCGTGTCTTGTAAGCCGAGTACGAATTCGACCGCCAAATCGGCGTTGAACACCATGGATATGTTTGCGACGTATTCTTTCCCGACTATGATGAATAACAATTCTCAGACGTCTTGTCCCCATGACGTCAAAGTCTGCGAAAGCGGAACCAAGTTTCTCGCTCAGGAAATCGCCTACGAAAAAACCGTCACTTTGACGAATGGCTTCATCGGCCGCCTTGAAGAGACACTCAATAACGATATGTATGCGGCCGGCAAAGGGATCAATTGGTTCTCCACCACCATCAGCAAAGACTATCGGCAAGGGGATCATGCTACCTTAAGCGCAGCCCTCTTCGGTTCGAAAGACTTCACGACAGCGTAATCTCCGACTATTTGATGTTTCAAGGCCTGATTTGCGGGTCTTTTTTCAACGAAAAAGCCCCGTATTTGAACGAGGCTCCCATCGATCGAAAGAGAATCAAGCGGCCGTCAATGTCGAAGAAGCGCCAGTGTACGTGCCAATCAGCGTTCCATCGCTCGCTTTCGCCGTGAAGGCGCAAGCGCTGTCTGTGATGTCGGCCCCGGCCGTGAAATCGATCGTGACGTTAAGATAAATCACGCCATCTTTCACCAACACATACTCCCGCGTCGAATCCGTCGTCTTCGCCACCGAGTCAATGATGACGCCGCTCGCGAGACTCGCCGAGGCGGTTTTGGCCTCTTGGCCATCGATCGAACCCGAATCGTAGTCTGTGCAGTTCTTGCTCAGGAAATAGTAGTTCGTGCCTTTGGTAACGAAAGCGCGGATGCCATCGGTCGTAATCACGGCAGCGTCGGACGAAATCGTGCTGGCGAGGACGCTGATGCCCGTCGTCGCATTTTCGCTGGTAATTGTCACTTCATTCAGCGTTGAACCGCCCTCCCAGCTCAATCCTTCCGCTGTGATGCTCATCTTGTAGTAGCTAATGCCTTTGCAGCACCCCATATAGGTGCCCAAGAAAGCTTTGCCCGACAAGGGCGAAGCGTACGCTTCCTTGGCAATCGCCACCGAACTCGCTTCGCTTCCTTTGACATCGAAATAATAGATCGTCTCCGCCGTCACATCGAAATGGGCGGACGAGGTGATGGTTGTGATCTTTGTCTTCTGATCGGCTTCGTAGAGAATAAGCGTCACCGTGCCGCTAGCCGGAGTCAGAGTCAAAGTGAAAGTGCCAGCGACGTCGGCGGTGAACGTGTAGTACTTATCCGTGGTCGTCGCATCAAGCGTCACCGAGGGCTGGGTCCAATCATAGGCAATCGCGCTGGCGAAATTATCGCCTGGCTGTGAAGTGACACATTGAAGAGTGAAGCCGCTGCCGTTCGTGCTCGCTGGATAACCAACTTTGACGAGATAGGTGCCAACCGCCATCGTGTAATCGAGTTCGAAAGTCGTGCCGTAATAGGTATCATCTTCTCCCCAGCCGCTGCTCGAAGTCGTTCCCGTTTCTTTGGCCGAAGCTAAGGTCGTAGCGCCCGTCGAATCAAGCAAATCGACCGTCTTTTGATAATATTGGGAACCGCCACCTAAGATCAAGCGATAGGTAGCGGAAACCGTAATCGCAAGCGAATAATAGGTATAGTTCATACCCTGGTTCGCCACGGTGATTGCCGCCGCATCGACCGCGAGGGTCAGCGGATTGCTGGCAATGGTTCCCGCCGGCATCGCGGCGAAGGTGAAGGAGATCGTCTTCGTCGTGCTTGTCACATCGTTGGTCGTCACCATCACATAGTAGACGGCATCCTTTTCAAGATCGACGGCTTTGCCCGAAGTGCTGATGCCAGAGACACTCGCCACCTTCGTCAAAGTCGTGCCGCCTTTATAAAGGGTGAAGGAATAATAAATCGAGCCAACGCTGATGCATTTGAAGTATTTCGTCGCGGTTTCGCTCGCGGTGAAGGAATAGAAGAGCGAGTCGCTCTTATCGTCGAAGAGAACGGCTTGCTCCGTACCAAAGGTATAAGCGGCCGCCGTGTCAGGAGTATCGTTCGCTTTGGTGGCGAAGTGAACTGTCGCGCCATAAGTATCGCTACCCGTCAAAGCCGAGTTTTTCTCAATCGAGAAGTAGTAAGTGTCGCCTGCCGCCATCGTAACTCGCAACGAACCTGTCGAATCGCCGAAGACGGCCTCGGTCGAAGCCGGATCATACGAATAGGAATATGACGTGATTTCAGCCTTGGTCGAGTCGTAGATGCGCAGTTTGTAATCATCGGTCGAACTTGCGCCATTCGACAAAATATCGGAGGCACTGAAATAATAGGTATCCGCTGCCGCCGCCGTAAACTTGTAGTAATAAATTGGGAGCTCAACGCTGGCGGTCATCGCACCGGAATAGCCATCCGAAAGGACGATGGCCGTCTCGATATTGGTTCCAGCCGGATAATCTTCGAACTTCGCATAGAGGTCAATCGCCGCCGTAATCACCGTGGCGAAATCGAATGAAGTGGTCAAAGCCTCGTCGCTGAACCAGCCCCTGAAAAGCTTGCTTGCCAAAACCGGTTTGCCCGGATCTTTCATCGCCTTGCCCACAACGACTGAGGCAATATAGGTATCGGTTTGCGCTGCGCCATTGACGGTCAAACTTGCACCGGCGAAATGATAAGTCACATCGACCTTCACCGTATCGGAGCAAATGACATTATCGATGTCCAAACCATTGTTTTTTGTGCCTTCAAGAGCCGTCCACTGAGCAGTGGTTCCGCCATAGTCGACCTCGCCAACTTTGGCGGAGGAGGAAATGAGCGAATCCGGAAGCGAAGTAACGTCTTTGCTCACAACGACTTTATCCAAATCGAAAGAAATGACATCGCTTGAATTCACCAAGGCGTCAGCATTGTAATAAAGGGTCCCCCAGACGTTGTTGTTGAAGCAATTCGAACCAGCGATGCTGGTCAATGCCTTCGGAAACGTCATCGTCGTAAGCTTCTCGCAATTATAGAAAGCGTATTTGGTAAATTCCGTAATGGTGTCGGGCAGCACCAACGAAGTCAAAGCGGTGCAGCTATCAAAAGCACCATCGCTTGAATCCCGCATCGACAGCGTGGTAACGGTGCCCATCTTTGTCGCAACATAGCCAGCTACCGTCATCGCATAAGGAGAAACGACCGCTTCGGTGATCGAAGTACCGACGGCTTGCGCGCCATAAGTCTTGGCCGTTTCATCGACGGCCACGTATTTCACGTTCTTGCTTGGATCGCCCAAAACGCCTTGAACGTTGGCCGCTTGCTGGGTGGCACTTAAGGCATCCCCCGTTGAGGGAGTGGCGACAAAGTCGACGTTGACGGTGTAGAAATAGTCCGCCAACGGAATATTCCGAAGCGTGTAAACCATATAATAGATATAGGAGGCATCAAGGGCAACCGACCATTGAACGGTGCCAGCGTCGGCAACCGAAGTATAGACCGTGGTAACAGGGAATTCCGCCGAGGCCTTATAATCCGCTCCGGCTTCGTCTTTGACGACCCGAGTAAAGCTCGCGCTGACGAAAGAGGAATAGTCTTTTAACGCTGCAACGAAACGAAGGCTCTTATGGGCATCATCTTGTCCAGCGAGTACCTGAACGCCGAGAATCGAATTAACATCGCCAGCCGCTGGCGCGTCCGCATTAAGAATGTGATGGGTGAAATCAATCGTTCCATCGGCCCCAATCTCATCGCTCAAAGGCGAGGATGAAACGTCGTTCGCTTTGCTCGCCGTACAACCAAATAGGGTGGAAATCCCGCCTAAGGCTAATAATCCGGCGAGAGAGTAAACAAGGATTTTTCTGTTCTTTTTCATGGGTTTTTCCTTCGTTAGAAGTCCTCCCCCGTTCCGCCGCTCGAATCAGCGGTTCCGCCTTCATCAAAGGCCGAATAAACCGGGGTAACAGCCAAAGTGGTCGCTTTAATAGACGAAAAAGTCAGAATCTTGAGCGGATCGGTGGCAGTCGCGGAAGCGAAAAGGACGATCATCGAAGGCTGATTATCGTCTTTGTCAACGCTCACATAAACAACGGCATTCGGATTCGCGGTAAGGAAATCGCTCGAAACAAGGCCGGCGGCATAGGCTAAGAAAGGATTAGCTTCGTCTTTGGCCGAGGCCAGATAAGTGAGAGTTGTCGCCGCGGCTTCATCGGCACCCGAAGAATAAGTCCAGTTGGTAGCGGCCATCAAAGTCGCGATGTTCATCGAAGCTTGAACTTGGCTTTCGGTTGCATTCGTCAGCGTTGATTCGTTGTAGAAATAGCCCGATCCGTTAGAAAAGGCTTTGAAGCCATAAGCTTTTCCGTCAACGAAATAAACGCCAGTTTTTTCAGTTTCTTCAAAAAGGCCGGCATCCGCGACTTGATAAGTCTTTAAGGGGCTTTCGGCGAGAGAATTGCTAACGGCAATCGTGTAATTCGCTTCCACCGTAACGGCGCTCACATCCAAAACCGGATTGGTGACGGCGATGTCTTTGCTCGCGCTCTTGGTTGGATCGGCAACCGAAGTGGCCGTAATGGTAACGGCACCAGCCTTGAGAGGCGAAATAACACCCGCAGTAACCGTGGCGATATCCACGGCGGAAGTGGCCCAAGTCACCGCCGTGTCGGCGGCACCGGTAACGGTGGCTGTCAACGTGATGGTCCCGCCGAGAACAACGGTATCGGGACCATCCAACGTGACGCTTACAGCTGGAGCGGGACTTGAACTCGATGACGTCGTCGAAATCGAAGTCGAAGAAGTCGTCGGCGCGCTCGCGCTACTACTTGCGGTAGTGGAAGACGCCAAAGCGGTTGAGGAAGCAGTTCCACTTGAAGCCGCCCCACCATGGGCGCAGCCGACAAGGAAAAGCCCGCACAACGCAACAAAGGCAATCGGTTTTTTCATATCAATAACCCCCTTTTGGGTATCGTACGAGATATCAAGTTAGCATTTACCCCAAAGATTTCAAACATTATTTTAAGGAGTAACAAAATTTTTTTCTTGCTCATTCGTTCAAAAATTTATGCCAAACAGAAAACGAAATAACACCGATAAGATGGTTTTTAAACACTTCTTTTAAAAATTTAATAGAAGAATTTACAAAATGGTTGATGGGAATGAGCTTTCCTTCCCGCCGGCCGTATAATGTCCTTGCCAGATAATCCGGGGTCCGCGTGGCTGCCTTGAAGAGATTGTCTGGCGATAA